>JAEEGK010005042.1_pt1 | contig 32010 bp, 19 predicted proteins | sample 8958771 | NCBI WGS metagenome assembly JAEEGK01 (sample SAMN16246547, study PRJNA631951) | gut metagenome | biome: gut microbiome; feature: rumen; material: SC-attached | host: Bos | place: Iran: Karaj | collected 2018-10
CAACATTATATTTATTTCTTAAAATTTCAGTTGTTTTTGTTTCTAAATTTAAATCCGGTTTTTCAGTTGATTTTAATTCTCCGGAAATAATTTCATTAAATGTTAATTCATATGAATTAAATTTAAAATTTTTTGTTTGTTGATTAAAATATCCTGGATAAAATACATTTATACTATATGAAAAAGCCCTTCCTTTATCAATACTTAAATCAAAAGGAATATTAAAATATTCACAAAGTTCTTTTAAATAAGGTCTTATTTCACTATTTAAAGAAATTATTAATGGAGGATAAAAAATATCATATGTAAAATTATATTTTGTTTTTTCTCCTTCAAATTCGTTTTTCATTTTATAATAAAAATTATATTTGGATTTAAAATAATCTTTAAATAATTTTAAATCATTTGAAGCACATCTTTGTTTTTCTGCTTTATAAATTGATTTAATTGTTTTTATTTGATTTTCATAACTTTTTTTAAAAATATTGTTTAATAAAATTTTAGAATTAGAATAAATTTCCATTCCATTTTTAATTGGACAATAAGTAATATTTGGTTCAAAAGCTTTTAAATGAAGAGAAACTTTATTTCTGTAAGTTTTTTCTCTAAAAAAAACTTCAAAATCATCTTTTCTTAAGGAATAATGAATTGTATCTTGTTCTTTTTTTAAAAAAATTGAATCTATTCTTTTTACTTTAAAATGCTTTAAATAATATTCAAAATCTTTTGAAGTTTTATCTTCTTTATTCAATAAACGAATAATTCTTTTTAAAGTTAAATCAAGTTCTGTATTTATTTTACCTATTTTATAATCTTTATTTAATTGGAATTTTTCATCAAAATCTTTAAAATTTAAAATTTGATTTGCTTTAGTTAAAATTTTTTCTCTAATATTATTTAATCGAAAAAATTTTTGAATAAAAAAAGTTGTTAAATCTTCTTTAACTTGTTCAGGTTTATTTCTAAATTCTAAATCTTTCATTCCTTTATATTGTAAAGTATCAGGATATAATTTCATTATTTTTGGAATATCATCTTCTTTAGTAAAAAAATCATTTAATATTTTTTTAATTCTTTCATTTTGTTTTTCTGGTTCTAATAAATTATCATTTTTATTTTGAATTAAAGATATTAATTTACAATATATATCATTTGTTAATTTGTTTCCTGGATATACTTCTTTTAAATTATTTCTATAATTTGAATATACTTCTTCTAATTTTCTCATTATATTATCATTATTATCAATTAATGTATCAAATAAACTTTTTTGTTTTTCTTCTTCTCCTTGATTTACTTTATTATTTTCTTCTTTAGACATTTTAATTTGAAACTTCCAAAATAATAATTTTAATGTATATAATAATTTTATTATTTAATTAAAATAATTTAATAAAAACAAATTTCTTTATCTATTATTACAATTAAAACTATATTAGTTTAATTTTATATTATGCTTTTTATTTTCATTTTATTATTTAATAAATATTAGCGAAATGACTATTTTTAAGTTCTTATTTTATAAGAATATATATTAATTATATATATTTTTCCTATTTTTTATAAAAATAAGTTTAAATTGAATTGATTCTTGATTTTCACTTTTAATAAATAAATAAACATAATTTAGTTTTATTTAAAATTTATTTATAGTTCTTTTTTTATAATTTTAAATCATAATATCTTGATTTGAATAATGAGAATGTGAATATTCATCATTAATATGATTTTGATGATTTGATTTTAATAAAACAAAATCTTCAAATGAAAATTGTTTTACGCAATAATGTTTACTTTTTTTTGGTTCAAAATTTTTCATATAATTATAATTTAAATCATTAGATTCATCTATACCAATTATATAATTTGAATCTTTGTATAAAAAATTATTTTGATTTGGATTTTTTTTATTATTATTATTTATTTCAAACAATTGTTTTCCTTTTTTAGAATAAGAAGATTCTGAATAATCATCGTCTTTACTATTAAAATTAAAATCAAAATTGTTATTCATATTATTAAAAATATTTTTAAAATTATTTTTATCTTCTAAATTTAAACTAAGAAGAGCTTCTGAAAATTCTTTTTCTTTTGAAATATCTTTTTTTAAATTAGAAAATTGAATTATTCCTAATATACTATTCATTTTTTCTTCTGATATTTGAACTTTATTTTTTTGAAAAATTTCTATGATTCTATTACAAAGATTATTCTTTAAAAAAACAGCATTAAAATTTTGAATATATGGATTGTTCTTGGTGAGAAAATTTTGCATACTTTTTTTTGAATAAAGAGTACTATATTTTATTATATAATATATTCTTACTTATAACTTTTTAAAGTTAAATTAAAATCATTAATTTTAACTTTCATAGAACCAATAAAATGAATCCTTAAAAAATCTTTTGAAGAAACATTATCAAAATGAATTTTTCCTGATTGTTGAATTTTAATATATTTATTTAATTCTTTACAAATTCCAGTAGTTAAATTTTCTATTTTCATGAATTTTTCTTCTAAAGAAATCCATTCTTTAACATCTTCTATTTTTTCTTTTAGAATTTTAGATATTTGAATATAGAAATTTTCTAATTTTTCTTTATGAAATTTTTTTCTTTCAATAACTATTTGTTTTATCATTTTTGCTTTTCTTTCTGGATCTTCTGTGTTAGGTAATTGTATAATTAATTTATCAAATGATTCATTTTCATTTATTTCATTTTTAACTTCATTATTTGATTGATTTATTTCATTTAATATTTTATTTGATTTATTTGAATTTAAAGATTCCATTGAATTTACTTCTTGTGGAAATTTTAATTTATTCTTTATAAAATCATCCATTATTTCATTTTTTGGATAAATTGGATTTATATTTTTCCTTTTTTTTAATAAATCACAAAAATCATCAATGTTAAAATTTTGTTTTAAATCTTCTTCTTTTTCTAACATTAACCCTTTATTTTTGTCTTCATTTGGAGATAAAATTTTGGAAGAATTATTTAAATTTGTTTTTTTTGGAAAGTTTATTACTAAAGGAAAATTATTACTTTGATAACTATAAAATATCATATCACCATCAGTTTGTTTCCATTGAAAAGATTCGTTATTTTTTTTGATATAAAAAAATTTCTTTTCATCATTCATTTGAATCAATTTCATTGATTAAATTAAAATATGAATTAATGTATATATAAAAATAAAAAAAATTTTTTAATATTTGAATTAAATAAATGGGATGTTCTCCAAATACAAAGTATTTATTATTTTTATTTATAGAACTTTAAAAATTAAAGGGAAAGAACAAACAGAAAATCCAAATAATATAACAGGTAATATAGGAATTAATAGTGTAAGTTATATTGTTCCTTCAATGATAAATTTAGAAAATGAAAATAGTATAATTTATAATAAGAATAAAAATTATGAGACCAATATAAAAAAATATAATAGAAAAAATAATATTTTATTTGAATTAAGACATAATAAAACTTTAGTTGATAGAATTCCTAATTTTAAATCTGAACTTTCTAAAATTGAAGATATGAAAAAAAATTTAAAATCAAGAAAAAAATCAACTGTAATTGCAAATCCAAAATCATTTAATTCATTACAAAAAAAATCAATAAATAAAGAACAGGAAAAAAAAACAAATTTAATTAATAAAAATAATTTATACTTATCTACAATAAATGAAAATGCAGACAATGAATCAGAAAAATATGATAATACACTTTTTCATTCTCCACAACATCAACGTATAACAAAATTAAAAATGTCTCCAACTATTGAAATCAGAAAAACTGTTTCAATTTCAGATTTTAGAACAAATATAAAAAATAATATTTTAATCCCTGAAATTTTAAGAAAATTTGATTTAAATGCTGAACATGATTTTAATATATCAAAAAAATGGTTTTTATATCAATTAAAAATGTCACTTCTTCAATCAAAAAAATTAATATTAAGTCATCAAGTGGAAAAAAGTTTTAATGAAAATATAAATAATATGGAAAAAAAAGATAATACAATAAAATCAAACTATTATGATATATTTACAAATTATTCAAATATTGAAATTCATCAAATGGAATCATATGAAAAATTTGATGATAATAATATAAAAATAAATCATTATATAATATTTAAAAATAAATTATTAGGAAAAGGAGGATTTAGTGCAGTTTATATAAGTCAAGATTTAGATTATAATAAAGAAATGGCAGTGAAAATAACAGAAAAAAATGCAAGAGCAAATAGAACAAAAAAAATATATGATTATGTAAAAGAAGAAATAACAATTTTAAGAAGACTTCATTCAAAATATATAATAGAATTTTATGATGTTATAGAAAGTAAAAATGATATATATATATTTATGGAATATATGAAAAATAATAGTTTATTAACAAAAATAAAAGATTTAACTGGATTTCAAGTTTGGAGATATTTTAGAAATTTATTATGTGCAGTTGAACATTGTCATGAAATAGGTAAAATAGTACATAAAGATATAAATGTAAATAATTTATTAATATCTGAACAAGATACAATTAAATTAAGTGATTTTGGAATTAGTGTTATTATTGGAAATAAAGATGATTTATTACCTTCTAATGGTCCTTGTACTTATTCTCCACCCGAAAAAATATATGGAAATAATGATTATTATCATGGTAAATCTGCTGATATGTGGTTAGTCGGAGTCACTTTATTTCATATGGTTTTTAAAAAACCTCTTTTTTCAAATTTTGGAAATTTAACTGAAAATGATTATAAAAATATCACTTTTCCAAATAATATTGATGTTGATCCTAGAGTTACTGAAATTTTAAATTCTCTTTTAGATTTTAATCCTGAAAAAAGATTAACTATTAAAGATTTAAGAAAAAATAAATGGGTTACTCATAATGATGAATTTCCTTTACCTGATATTTACGATGAAGCTTTGGAATATTGTTATAAGTTAGTCACTCAAAAAATTGAAAGAATTAATAAGGATGATGATAATAAAAAAATTAGTGATGATATTTCTATTTCAAATTTTTATGATAGTGATTATTAGGTTATATTATATTAATTGGTAATTGTAGGTTTATATTTTGGAGAATATATAATGTTGGATAATTTATATATTGGGTTATTGTGGGAGTAAAGAATATACATATTGAAAACTTGATTAAATTATTATGTAGATAATTAATTATATAATAAATTTATTCTTTATATTACTAAATTTTATTCTAAAATTTTTTATTGATACATTATATTGATTTTTTATTTATTTAAACATTAAAAATCATTAGAATTGTTATTTACAATATAATTATTCATTAAAAAAGATGAAATTAGATAAAGGTTTTAAAAAGCAATGATTATATATTAAAAACAAATATTATTTTTTTAATAAGGGAAAAAATGAGTATTTTTAAAAATTTACATTTACATTTAACAAAAGCAATAAAATATGAAAAAGCAACAATTGACAAAACATTGAAAAAAATATATTTAAAAAACAAAAGAAATAAGAAAGATAACGAAATATTATATAACCAACTTCAATATTTACCATGTTTCAAAAATATTTTAAGTAATAATATAAATGGTGAATTAATGTATTCAAATATAATAAATAGAATGAATATAAAGATTTTAAAAGGAGGAGAAGCATTATATCGTTGTAGAGAAAATATAACAAGTATGTCTTATATATTAGAAGGCAAACTTATTGTTTATAAAAAACCAAAAGAATATAAATTTAATAAAAAAACTCATAAATTTAAATTTATTGATAAAATCGTTAATGCTTTTCAAAATGATTTATCTGGTTATTTTAATAAAATACCAGATTATTATATTGAAAAAGGAGATAATTATGGTTTTAATGATATGAAAAAACAAAAAAGAGAAGTTTTAACTGAAGCTGCTTCTAATTTATGTATTGTTGGAGAATTAAATTTAAATGATTATCTTGTTATTTTCGAAAAAACAGAATTTTTAGAAAAACAAGATGTTTTATTATTTTTAGGTGGATTAAAAATTTTTGAAAATATATATTTTGATTTTTTTGAAAGAATATATAATAAAATTACAAAAAAAACATATAAAAAAAATGAATATGCTTGTTTTAAAAATTCACCTTGTGATAGATTTATAATAATAAGAAAAGGAAGTTTTAAATTATATTTTAATTCAAGGATTAAATTTTTAAATTATTATGATTTATCATCATTTGATAATAAAGAATTAAGAACAAGCGGAAATACAAAGAAAAATTTAAATTATGAAATAAATAATACATATGATGATAATATTGAATATCAATTAATAAATGTTGGAAGAGGAGAAATTGTTGGTGATATTGAATTTACATATAATATTAAAAATTATTTTTTTAATTTAAAATGTGATATTGATAATTCTCAAATATTAGAAATTCCTATTAATGATTTATATAGACTTTCTTCTAGACAATTAAGAGAACAAATTAAATTAGAAACAAATGAAAAAATTAAATTATTTACTGAAAGAATTGAAGAAATTAAAAATGTTAATTTAAAATTACAAACAAAACAAAATCAATATAAAAATGTAATTTTATTAAAAATTAATAAATCAAAAGGGAAAATATTTGAGAAAATTGAAAAGAAAGAAAAAAATAAAGCTTTAAATCAAGTAAATAATAAAAATTTTAGATTATTATATATAAAAAAAAATATATCATTATCAACAGAAAAAAATAATCCAAAATATAATATTTCAAATCCAAGTACTGCAGTTTCTTCTAAATATTTAAGAAAAATTAAAGTTCCTCAAGTTTATGAATTTCACAAAATTTTAAAGAATAATCATTCAAATTCTAATTATTTAATTAAACATAATCATGTAATTAAAAATAGATCTAATAGTGCTAAAAAATCATCTTTTAATAATATTAGTGAAAGGAATTTATTTGAAAATAAAATTAAAAGACAAGTGAGTACTAATTCTAAACATAGTGTTATTTATGAAAAAGAAAAAAAAAATTTTCCAGTTTGTTTTGAAATAAATAAAAAATTTGTAATACATAATAATACAAGTATAATAAGTAAAAGTTTGAAAAGTATATTTATGAATCAATCAGCAAAAGATAAGAAAATAAAGAAAAAAATATTATAAAAATATAATATTATAAATTTTTTAAAAACATATAAATTTAAAAAAAACAATTAATCAAAAAAAAATGGATATTTCATCGACAAATACACATGATATATCAACAATATCAAAATTAAATACAACAAATATAAGTAATACTTCAAATGGAGTAAATATAAAAACATTAAATGTAAATAAAGAATATTCAGAATGTGAATCTGCTCTTGAATTTTTTATTATTTCTTTATGTAAAAATTTAAACATAAATTCAAGACAATCAATTGCTTTATTATCAAATAATAGAAAATATTTAACAATAATGTGCTTTAAAGGAATTAAACAAGATTTTAATCAAGTTTTATCGTGGTTTGATGATATTAATAATAATTTAAATATATTAATTAATATTTTAAAAAATTTAAATGATGAAAAAAGTATTTCTATGTCTTTTGCTACTTTAGGAGTTGGAATTTATTCTAAATGTTTAGAAATTTCTAATATTTCTAATTTAATAATATATAATTTATCTAAAGAATTTGAAATGGATTGGGATTGGTTTAAAAATGAAGGTCTTGCTTTATTTATGTTTGCTATTGATAAACATCCTCAAATTAAAAATAAATTATTAGAAACTATTATTTCACTTACTAAAGGAAAATATAATACTTTTATGAATATTTTATTACTGGGAATGAAATCTAATCAATAATAATTTATGTAATTTATTAAATAATATTTTTCTTTCTTATAAATCAAATTATTATAAATTAAAATATTTTATAGAAATATAAACATAAGTAATATCAACTGAGGAAAATCATAAAATTTCAAAATTTACAAACATGAGATCATGGGAATTGGGTCCAATCTCATGTTTATTATAATCTAATCAAATAATAAAATATTTTTTTTTAAATAAATTTTAAGAGACATAAAATTGATATTTACTATATACTTTAATTTCTTTAGGTTAGTTAATTTTATTTAATGTTTTTATGATGAGTTTTGTTTCCACCAAACCTATTATATATAAAATGATGCATTATACATGATTTTCCTACTCCAGAATCTTCTAATATTATTAATTTAAATTCTAAATCTTCAAAAAATTTTTTGTGACTCAGACATATTAAAATATTAATTATTTTATATAAAAAAAAATGGAAATAAAGAAAAATAATAATTGAAAAAAAACAATGAAAGAAAAGAATAATAAATTAAATTTATGAATTAAGTTTCTTAAAATTAATTTATCGAAGATAATAAAGTTGATAAAAAATATTATAATGTGGAAGAGGTGGGAAGGGAGATTTAAAGAATTGGTTGGGAATTGAGATTTGGGATTATTTATTTTATCTATGATTATACTTATTTATTTTGATTAAAATTATTTTCTTTTTTTTCTCTTTTTTTTTAAATTATGTGATTCTTGTTTTATTTTACTTATTTAATAATTAATTTATACTTCAATTAAACTCTTTTTTTTAATTTTTGTCTTCTTATTTAGTCTCATTAATTAAAATTTATTATATAAAAGAGTTATTCTTTAGAATATAATTCCTTTTTTCTAATAAAGTACTTTTTAAAGAAAAATTAATGTATTTATTATTTAATTAAAAATTATTTTAATGATTGATTATAAAAAGAAATTTAAGGATTTAAATAATAAAATATCAGGTATTATTGATGAAAATAAAAAGGATAATAATAGAATTAATAAATATATTTCAAAATTAGAAGATATTGAAAAAAAAACAATTAAAAGATTTAATTGTTTAGATAAATCATTTATTAATTTAAAAGAATATTTTATAAAACTTTCAAATCAATATCATTTAAATTTAAAAAATGAAAAGGTAAATAATTTTGAAAAAAAAATTAATGATATATCAAATAAAGCAGAATATGATTTAAAAAATAAAAAAGAAGAAAAATATAATTTTATAAATACTATATTTAAAAAACTAGAAAAAATTATATTAAATATTAATGAAGAGAATATGAAAGAAAAAAATATAATCAAAAAAGATTCAGAAGAATTTAAAAGTATAACAGAAGAAAAAATAAAAAAATATAATGAATGTATTGAACAAGAAAAAGAAGAAACACAAAAATTTAATAATGAATTTAAAAATTCTATTGATACAGTTTTTAATAATATTAATAAAAAATTAAAAGAAGAAGAAGATAAATTAGATTTAAATAATGAAAATCAATCTATAAAATTAAAGGAATTTAATGATAAAATAAATGAAAATTTAGATGAACAATTAAAAATTAATGAAGAAACTAATAATAAAATGTTATTAATTATTAAAGAAACATGTTCTCAATTCTTTGAAAACTAAAATTATATTTAATTAAATTGAATATTTTAATTTAAAAAAATATAATTATTAATTTAACAAAAATATTTTTTAGAAAAATAAGTATTTAAAATCAAGATATTCATATAAGTATATCTATAATTAGAAAAAAATCAAATAAAAAAATAATTTAATGTATATTAAAAAGTTTTATTTTTTGATTTGATGAAATAAATTTTCTATTATTATTATTATAGAATGACTTATTGAATTATTATCTAATATTTCTAAAACATGTTTTTTTTGAAATATACATTTTAAAAAAGCAAAGAAATTTTTTACTTTGTTTAATTGAATTTTCTTTGAGTTAATTTAATTTAATATTTTTTTATTTTATTATACCTTAGCTAATGTCAATGTCATGTTCCAAATTTTGTGTAAAATGTTGATAACAAAAAAGATATGAATATGCTCCTTCTTTAAGCATTAATTGATAATTTATATAAAATAAATAATTATAATATAAGGGTAAACAGAAAAAAAATTTACATAATAATGATAATGATAATAATAATAATAATAATAATAATAATAAAAAAGTAATTTAAAACCCAAAAAGAAAAAAGAAGAATTGTAATATCATAGAAGAAAACAGGATAAAATTTTTTGAAAGAACATAAATTTAATTAATGAATTGGAAAAAATTAAAAAAATATTTTTCTTTTTACCTTAAATTTTTTTTATTTTTTTCATTTATTATCAATTATTAAAAATAAGAATAAATAGAATTGTTAAAAAAGATAAAATTTAAGAACTCCAGATTTCAGGAATTAAAGTAAGAAAATATTTTTGATTATCAGGAGGAAGTAAAGCATACATATCTTTATGTAATTGAATGAATTCTTTTTGATTAATAGAATTTCCTCCTACAGCAGCGAAATTAATTCCATCTTCTAATTTTTTTTTAGCATAATCAGGTTTTCTTCCAAAAATAGAAACTAAAGGTAATTTTTTTAAATTAACTTTTTTCCAAAGTTCTTCAATAGGTAAATTTCCTTCAGGACAAATATTACTAAAAACTTCAGAACATTTATTCACTAATTGAGGAGGTGGCTCAATTTTAAATATTTCACTAAATTTTTGAACTGAAATCGAAGTTGCATCTTTTTTTATATATTTTAATAATGTTGATACTTCATGAGATGAAAGAAAAATTCCAAATTCTGAAAGAAATGGATCTATCCCTGTTATTGATACTTTCTTATTACCTGAAAAATCTTGAGTGTATACTACACTAAGTATTTCGTTTAAACTGTATATTTGCTTGTTATATCTCATTTGATTTATCATTTTTGATTTTATGGATTCTAAAGTATTTTCTTCCATTTGATTATTTTAATTTCTATATTTTTTATTTTAAACAATTTATATTTTCAGTTTTATTTTTAATAATAAAAAATGAAATGTTCCAAAAATTAAACAAAATTAAGTATACTTAAATAAAAAAAAATCAAATAATTAATCATACATATTATAAATTAATTCTCGAAATATTTATTAATAAAAAAAATATTAAAAAAAAAAACAAAAAAAAAACTTTTTTTAAAAGCAATGAAATCAAATACAAACAAATACACAAAAACCTCAAAAGTCGGAGAAGGAACATATGGAGTAGTATATAGAGCCAAAGATCAAAAAGGTCAAGAAATATATGCATTAAAGAAAATACGTTTACAAGCAGAAGAAGAAGGAATACCATCAACAGCAATTCGTGAAATATCATTATTAAAAGAGTTAAATCACAAAAACATAGTAAAACTATACGACGTACTTCACACTCCAAAGAAATTAACATTAGTCTTTGAATATGTAGAGCAAGATTTAAAGAAAGTAATAGATGGATCAAATGGTAATGGATTAGAAATAAAGACAGTAAAATCATATTTATATCAATTATTAAAAGGAATAGAATATATTCACAATCATAAAGTTCTTCATAGAGATTTAAAACCTCAGAATTTATTAGTAACAAAAGATGGGATAATAAAAATAGCAGATTTTGGTTTAGCACGTGGATATGGAATTCCAGTGAAAAATTATACTCATGAAGTTGTTACTTTATGGTATAGACCACCTGATGTTTTATTGGGAAATAAAAATTATGGTACTACTGTTGATATTTGGAGTATTGGTTGTATTTTTGCTGAAATGGTCATTGGGAAACCTCTTTTTATGGGAAAAAGTGAAAGTGATCAACTTAAAAAAATTTTCAAAATTAGAGGTACTCCTTCTGATTCTTATGCTTCTTCTTTAAGAGAATTACCTCAATGGGGAATCAATGATAATGTCTTTGATGTTAATAATGAAGATAATATTAAAAATTATGTAAGTAATTTAGATGCTGAAGGAATTGATTTGTTACTTAAATGTATTCAGTTAGAACCTGAAAAAAGAATTTCTGCTGAAGAAGCTCTTAAACATCCTTTTTTTGATGATATCATTCCTCTTATGAAAAAAATTTATGAATGATTTATTTATGTTTTTTCTTTCTCTTTTTGTTGATTGGATAATTAGTTTTTTGTGTTTATTTTAATAAGAATTTTTTATATATTATTTTAGATTAAAAATATGTTTTTATGGAGTTTTTTAATTTTTTTATGTAATTATTTATTTTTTTTCAATATACTTCAATTATGATAGATGAGATTAAAATTATAAAACCAAATGAATCAAAAAGAGTTAAATTAATTTTGAAAATTGTAATATTTGTTATAATTCTTAGTTTATTTTATCCAATTTCATTTTTAGAAAATAAACCAAACAAATTAATTGATTATCAAAAATTAATAAGAAATTTAAATGAAAGTTTATTATTTAAAATATCAATAACTTATAATGACATATTTATATTTTTGTTAATAATAGGATTTAATATATGGAACATATATAAAAGTTATTTATTTTGCATTGGTTTTTCAATATCTTGTTATTTTTCTTCAATAATAAGAATGATAAAAAGAGTTCCTCCTTTATTTATAAAAAATTTTGAAGAAAGAGAAATAATAAATAATATAAATTTATTATGTAATAATAATTTAATTTATTCTTCTCCTTCTTCTGATTCTTTAATTTCAACTTTTATAATATTAACTTTTACATCTTATATGAACAAAGAAAAATTTTTAAAAAATAATCTTATTTATAGAATGATTACTTTCTTAATAAGTTTTATTATTATTTTTATTTATTTATGGTATCTTTTGTTTCAACTTAATAGTTCTTTTTATGATATTCTTATTGGTTTTATGATTGGATTACTTTTATTTTTTATTTTTTGTTATTTTTTACCTTTAGATTTTAATGAGTCAAAACAATTTATTCAAATTATTAAAATAAATACAATGTACTTTATTTTCGTGAATTTATCATTGTTCTCGATTTTAGACTATTTTTATTTTTATGATTCTTTAAGTCAAGATTTCAATCCAATTGAAAATTATTGTTTAAAATCTTCTTTTAAATATAAAAAATATCCTATTGAAAATATTGGACTTGGTTTAAATTATTTAATAAATTTAATTATTACTATTTCATTAAAATTACAATATTTATATATTTATAAAAAAAGTTATAATTTATTTATTAAAGGATATTTTTTTATTGAAGATGATACATACAGAGAATCATTAACTTCGATTTTATCAAATAATAATATTACATATTATTCTCAATTAAAAAATATATTATTTTATATTTTAAGAGTATTAATTTGCTTCTTATTAATTTATATTTCAAAAATACCAAATAAATTTATAATCTTTGAAAAAATAAATTTCAATAAATTAATTATTACAGACTTTATTCCAAATATATTTTTTCATTTTTGCTTATTTTTTATAACAAAGCCTTTATTTAATTATTTAAATATAAATAACATATAATAATATTTTTATTTTTTAATTAAATACTTTTTATTATTATATAATAATAGTATAATCTATTAAATTATAAAATTCAGTAAAAAAAATATGAAAAATAATATAGTAAATTATTTAATTTATGTAACTTAATATATTTTTTAAAAATACAATAATATAATAAATTTAATATTTATGGAATCAATACAAGTAGCAATAAGAATTCGTCCCTTTTTATCATATGAAAATGAAACAAATACAACAATTCAAACATTTGAAGATAACAATAAAAAAATAATCTTATCAAAAAACAATAAAAAATTTGTGAGTGAATTTGATAGAATTTTTCCAGAAAATTCAAAACAAGAAGATATTTATAATTTTATAAATCCAATTATATCTTTAACAATTAAAGGAATAAATTCGACTATTCTTGCTTATGGACAAACAGGAAGTGGAAAAACATATACAATGTTTGGAGAAGATTTTACAATGAATAATAATGGAAAATTATTTTCTAAAAGATTAAAAAAAGATAAATATAATTTTATTATTGATGAAGAATTTGTTGTTGATCCTTTTTCAAATTCAAATGGAATTATTCCAAGAGTTGTTTTAGATTTATTTAAATATAAAAATAAAAATAAAACAATAATAACATGTTCATATATTCAAATTTATAATGAAAGAATATATGATTTATTAATAGATAATACTTTTAAAAAATCAGAGAAAAATTTAAATTTTGATACAGCAATAAATAATAATAGAACCGAGAAAATAATTAATCAAGAAAATTTAAAAATTAGAGATGATAAAAAATTAGGTCCAATAGTAGATGGTGCTTTAGAATTAGAAGCGAATAATTTTTATGATATTTTTCAAATCTTAAGAACTGGAGAATTAAATAAAAAAAAAAGACAAACAAATAAAAATGAAATGAGTAGTAGAAGTCATTCTATTTTTATTATATATTATAATAATAAAGAAGAAAAAAAAAAAGCTAAAATATCATTTTGTGATTTAGCTGGAAGTGAAAAATATGAATCAACTGAAAATTATAAAAAAGTTCATTTTAATGAATTAAAAAGTATAAATAAATCTCTTTCAATTTTAGGAAATGTTATAAATGCTTTGGCAAAAAAGAAAAAAAAAATACATATTCCTTATAAAGATTCAACTTTAACTCATTTATTATCTAAAAATTTAGAAGAAAAAACATATTTAATTGCAACAATTTCTCCTTCTGAAAATAATTTTGAAGAAAGTTTAAATACTTTAAATTTTGCTGATAGATCTCATATAATTTCTACTAAAGTAACTCCAAATAATTTTGAAGATAATTATTTAGAAAATGGTTTAGATAAAATAACTATTAAAAAATTATCAGAAGAATTAAAAGAATTAAGACAATTATTAAAAATTAGAAGTAAAAGAGGAACTTTAGAACCAATTCAAAAAGAATTAATTAAATTAAAAGAAGAAAATAATGAATTAAAAAGATTATTAAAAAATCCAAATATTCAAAAATTAATTAAAGAAAATAAATATTTAAAAAAAGAATTACAAAAATATTCTTTTTCTCAAACTCCATATGGTTTAACTGAAAAAACTGAAAGTAATAAATTTTCTTCATATACTAATGATATTAATTATAAACAATTTAAAAAGGCTTTAAGTTCAAAAAATTATGAATTAAATATGGATGATAATAATATTTTGAGAAATACTGGAAAAAATATTATTTCAAGTCAAGATTTTAATATGAATAAAAATTTAGGAGATAAAAAAAGAAATTATATTTCTTATATTAATTCTGGAAGAGAAAAATCATATAATAAAAATTTAGATGATAATAATAGAATTATTGATATGACAAATAGAAAATTAAAACTTTATGATGAATTACAAATAAAAAATAAAAGTGATAAATTAGTTAACCATATTAATAGTAGAAATTATAAAGGAAAAAATTTTAAAAGTCATGATTTATTTTTTGATGACGATGAAGATTTTTATTTATGATTAAATTAAAATATATAAATTTATTGTTTCATAATTTTTTCACTAGACAATTTACTATTATTTTGTAAATTTGATTAAAAATTAATTTTAATAATTTTCTTAATTGAAATTGAATTTATTTCATAATTTTATTTTTTTTTACTTAAATTTTTAGATAATTTATATTAATAAAAGGATTATCTTTACTTTTTTAAAAAAGAAAGAATATGAATTGGGTCATCAATTAATTTATATGTTTTTTTTATTAATTATCAAGATACACATTTTTATTAAATTTTCAAATTTTATTTTTATTCAAAATAAATATTTAAAATAAAATTTTAGAAATTTTAGGAAGAAAAGGATATTCATAATTATTATTTAATTCATTCAAAATAGTTATTGTTAATTTCTAATAAAAATAAAAATTATATAAGAAAGAAATAAAAATATTTTAAATAAAATTTATATAAATAACCTAAATTAAAATTAACAGCAATTTTTATTTTTTTTATTATGAATATCAGAAATAATTTGATATGCATCGTTAATAGAATCTCTAAAAGCATCACTATCTCTTTTTTGAATATTAGAAATACATTGTTTAATAATATCTAACATCATATTATCAATATTAATATTTTTAGCAGCACTAACTTCATAATATTTTAAATTATTTTCTTTTGCAAATCTTTCAGCTTCTTCTTTTTGAACTTGTCTTTCTTTTTCTAAATCAATTTTATTTCCAACTAATAATAAACCTAATTCATTAATATTTTTTTTTTGACTTAATTCATTTATCCAATAAACAATTCTTTCAAAAGAACTTTTTTTAGTAATATCAAAAATTAATAAAGCACCATCAGCTCCATTATAATATTGGCTTGCAATATTTCTAAATCTTTCTTCTCCTGCTGTGTCCCATATTAACATTTTTACTTTGTTGTTATCTATGTTAATCACTTTACTTTTAAAATCTACTCCTATTGTTGATAATATTTGAGTATTATATTTTTGAGTTGTGTATTGTAATACTATACTAGTCTTTCCTACTGTTGTGTCTCCTAAAGTTAATATTTTTATCATATATTCATTCATTTTTTTTTTTTGGAATGGTATTTTTTTTTATTTTTTATTTCAATCAGATAATTTAAAAATAATAAATTGAAAAAGTTTTTTATGGGAAATGATTAGAATTTCCTATTTTAAATTTAATTAATATTAAGAAATAATTACTTTATTTATTTATAAAAACTCTATAAATAAGTGTCTTTGTATTCAATATAATATTTTTCTAGATTCGCCAAAATATCTTGATAATATGTGTCTAAAAATGAGTCTAAATTTTTGAGTGTTTCTATATTTAAAAAAGAAGGTGTTTCACATAAATCAGTCATTTTATCTAACATTTCAATAATATATTTTATTTGTTCTGAAAAATAATTATTTTCTTGATTTAAAGCATTTTTCATATATTCATAATTTTCATAATTTTTTTCTTCATCAATTACCATTGTAAAAGGATTAAAACAAATATCTTCAAAATCTATTTCATTGAATAGTATATCTCCAAAATTTAATATTTTTATTATTGTTTTATAATCATATTCATCGCTTTTTTTAAAAATATAATCCCCTAAAACATTAATAAAATCTTCTTTTTTTATTTGAACTTTCTATATAATAAATTATATTATTTACTTTTTCAATTTTTTCTATTTTATTAATTATTGATTTAAAAATATTATGATATTTTTTAGAATGAATATAATATAATTTCATTTTTGATTTATAATCATTATAAATTTGAATCCATCTTTTAAGTTCTTTTTCAAGAAGACTACAAAAATTAATTAATAAATTTACATATTATTATCAATAATATTAAAACCTATATTTTGTTGATAATATAATTTATTCATATCTTTAATTTTTTTCTTTTTTAAAACTCTTTCAATTTTACTCCAAATGCAATTTTGTTCTTCTACCTTTAAATTCTTATGATTTTGCATATTTCAAACGATAAATAATAAATTTAAAATTAAATAATATTATTAAAAATAAATATAAATATAAACACTCTAACAAAGTCTTTAATTAAATTATAATAAAATAAACTTATAATATTTATCTTTTTAAATTTTTTTAATTATCAATTTCGCTATCAATATTTTCTGCATTTTCAGAAACAATATCTAATTTATCAGATTCAAAACTTTTTAATTTTCTATGAACTTTACTTTTAGAATTTCCTGTACTTTCGTTTTCTTGATTTTGCAATTCAACTTCATCATCATCATTAAAAATTTCTTTTTCTTGTTTTTTATGATCAAATTTACAACAATTAAAACAAAAACTTAAAAAAGCAAAAAAAATACCAAACAAACTATACATCATCATTAGACTCATTGCTTTTTTTTCAATATTTTGTTCTTTATTAACATTATTCTTTTTATTTTCTTCAATAAATTTTTCTTGTAAATAACCATAAATATAAGAAGAAGGGACTTCACCAAATAAATGAATCATTAAATTAAATAAAGTGAAAGAAATGCCTTTTAAAGAAGTAGAAACACTTGATAAACAAATACTTTGTATCATTGGATTTACAGATGATGCTCCCATTGAATAAATAATACAAGAAACTAAAAATAAAATATAATTATTTTCAATATATGTAATTGAATTTCCAGCAATAACAGTAATAACATAAATTAGAAACATAAAAAAAGGGGAATATATATTTCCTTTTTGACCTAAAATTAGTGATAAGAAAATATTTGTTATTAAACCTCCTAAAGGACCTGAAATTGTTATTATTAAATATGTATATAATTTATATTTTTCATCTGATATTTTTAATACTAAAGGAATATATTCTATTATCCAGAAATTAAATGATGTTACTGAAGTTAATAATATCATTGCTGAAAAAACTGAAGTAAAGAAATATTTATTAAATAAAATTTTACATAATTTACTTCCAAAATTGATTCCTGCTGTTGATTCATTTGATGTTCTTATTCCAAACATTGTTATTATATTACTATCTCTATCTATTTCTATTTCTTCATTTTTTTTACTTGTTGGATTTTTATTTAATATAAAATTAAATTCTTCATTTCCTTTTACTTCATGTAATATTGAAACTCTTGATGAAAAATATAAAATTGGGAAAAAAGATAATAAAATAGCAAAAGTTAAAATAGAAATACTATTTAACAAAAATTGATTTTGATAATTTTCACTTTTCATAAAATAATTTAATATAAAACCTAAAACTAATCCAAATGCTTTTGCAAATTGAATCATTGTTAAAAAAATAGTTTTTAATTTAATAGTACAAAATTGATCAATCCAAATAGGAACAAAAATATTAACTGCCATAACAAAAATACCAATTAAAAAGAAAGCAGGCATTAAAATGAATTTATTAGTAGTAAATTTAAATAAAGAAAGAAGTATGCTTAAAAAAAATAAATCATTAATTATCATTCTTTTTCTATTTTGTCTATTTATAACAAATATTAATAATATTGTTCCTATAAATTTTCCTAAATGATATAAAGAACCAAAAAATCCATATTGAGAATCTGTTAGTTTAATTTTTTTTTTTATTACTTGAGATGAAGCTCTAAATAAACTCATTGTTATATGAGATGCAATTGTTGATAAAAATAATATTGTAAAAATACTTGTTCTAATTGATGGTCTTAAATTAAAATGTTTTGGTAAATTTTTAGAGATTAATTTCACTTTATTACTTTCGTTCATTCTAAATTTTATTATTTACTTAATATTTTATGGAAATTATTTATATTTTTTTTTAAGTTAAATTAAAATTATTGAATGTTCAATTAAGAAAAAAAAATAAGTAAATTATTATAAATCATAAAAACATTTTTTAAAGTAAGAATAAATTATAGTATTTTAAATTCATGAATTGTATATTTATTCATTTAACACCAAAAATCAATTATTATTGATTTTTATTTAAATCATATTTTAATACTTCAATTAATTTTCATTTTTTAAATAATTTTAAATAATTAGATTTAATATAACAATTATAAATTGAACATTAATCAACATTTTCTTGTAATTCAATTAATTTCCCTTTTTTATTTTTTTCAATTTCAAGTTCTTTATATAAAATTTTTTTCATAGTTTTAGTATCATTAGGTCTACAAATTAAATAAATAAAACTAATAATAACCACAGCATAAAAAATATATTCAAAAATATGATATTTGAAGAAAAAAGAAAAAAAAGTTAAATATTGAATTTGATAAGAAAAAATTAAATCAATATCAGTCATTGCTGCATAATCATTAAAAGCTTTAACACAAAATTGAGTAACTGCAACACTAGTTAACATTAATAACATAATATTAAATAATATAGAATTCATATATGTTTCATTTCTTTTCATTGGATGAATTGTAAAAAATAGAAATCTTAATCCAAATTTAAAATTACCTTTAATTGTAGAAATTAATAAGTAAAAACAAAAAAGAGAAAAAATTGCAATTGATAAAAAATTCAAATTTTTTTCTGTAAAAAATAAAAGAATTTTATTTAAAAAAAGATGCATTGGTTGATTATTTTTCTTTAAAATTAAATATAAAAGAATATGAGTAATCCAAATAAAACTAATAATCAAAAAAAAAAATTCCAAAATAAAAATTACAATAATATTGAATAATACCTTTTCCATCAATAATATTTTGAATATTGATAATTTCATATTGTTGATCAAGAACAGAAACTCCAATTTTTAATTCATTTAATTTATTGTTATAATTTCTTTTTTCTTTTGAATAAAAAGGTTTTTTATCATCTCCTTCTTTTTCCATTTTTTTAATTGAAAGTGCTAATTCTTTTAAATCAACTGCAGTTGAAACAATTTCACTTTTAATTTCTTCTATTTTTGTTTTTTTTATTCTTTCTGGTCTTGTACAAAAAGAATATATCATATCTAAAGGAAAAGAAAAAATTCCTATTCCACAAAATAATACAAAAAAAAAATTTGAAATAAAACTTAATAAACCAATTGAAAATATTGGAAATCCTACTTTTATATTTAAATAACTGTTGCTATTATTTCCACATAAATTAGTATTATTTAAATTTATTGTTTCATTAATATTAATTGATTTATCAATATTACATTCAAAAGAAGAAATAGGAATATCAGCTTTTCCAAAGAATAAAAAACCTAAAAAAAAAATTAAGGCAATAATAATAATTTCAAAGAAAAAAAAACAAAAAGAACCAAAAATTTTTTGGCAAAAAGTAGAATCAGGATCACATTCATAAAAAGAATTTGCAAATGGAATAATAACAAAAATAAATATTGCAATAGTTATATAAGTTATTTTCCATATTAAATCCATTCTTAATCCTCCTAAATCTCCTCTTATGTTACTTACATCTAATGGAAGTAATAATACTTCACCAAATGTTATTGTTAAACCTAAAACTGATATTATTTTACATATTAAACTACTTCCAAAATTTGTGTCATCTGGATTTGAATAATATGCTAATATATATAAACTTGATATTAAAAGAATTATTGTTATTGATATTATTACTATTAATAAAAAGATGTCTATCATTTTTTTTTTTCTGTTTATTTCTATTTATTGAATTTTTAAATTAAAATATTAATTCTATTTTTAATAATTAAATCAGTATTTAAATAATTAGTACACATTATTTCAATAGAAAAAAAATCAATAGATATTAATATCTCCATGTAGATTATTTTTCTCCTTAAAATTGTTTTCTCAAACACAAAGAAAATGATGTTTCATTTAATTAAGATATTGATAACACAAATAAAAATAGAAAAATTAGAAAAAAAACATAAGACATAGAAAAATGAAGAACTTTGGAATTATTAAATATATTAATATTAAATATCATATTTTAATTTTATTTGTAAATTGCTTTTTAAACTCAATTTGTAAAAAATATATTATTGATTCATTTTTTTTTTCTAAAATATTATTCAAAGCCTTTCCAAGACATGAGATTCCAATATTAATTATAGGATCAATCAATAAAACATTTAATTCTTTCTTTTCATCATCCATTTCAATCATAAATTTTTGTTTAATAAATATAAGAATATATGAAAGAATATCTAAAAAAATAATATTATCATTACATAATAATTTTGTAAAAGATTTTAATTGTTTTCTTGAACAACCATTAATTTTATTTGTTATTTGTTGATTTTTAATTTCTGAATTATTTGATAAAAATAAAAATAATCTAACTTGAAATGTTAATTTAATACAAACTAATCCAAAAGAAAAATAATTTAATTTTAAAATTTGTTGAATCTCAGAATTAAAGTTTCTCATAAAAAAATTCATGAATAAAACAGAATAAATTCCTCCTGCTCTAAAATCTGTTCTTGGATTATTACTTTGAAAACCAAGTTTTTTCCAAATTTCAATATCAGTATCATTTTCATATATTTCTTTCCCATGTTCTAATAATTCATTTAAATTTTGTTCATGTTCTTTATTTGTTTCATCATATGATATTATTGTTTCATTTTTTAATTTTTCAAATAAATTATATTCTTTAATTGTTAAATCATAAGCAGAATCACAACAACAACATAAATATTTATCAAGAAGACTTTTTTCAATAATTTGAATTGGAGAAATTTTATTCAATCCTTCATTATCTTTTATAATTAAAGTTTCGCATTCATTATCCATAAATAAATATAAAAAGTAAAAATTATAAATTATAAAAAGAATTATAATAAAAAAATAAATGGATGGAACATTAAATGAAGATTTACAGAAAGAAAATGATGATATAACCTTAAAAATATTATTTAATCAATTAACAATTTCAAATAATCCTTCAATAGTATCAGAAACATCAAAACAAATTGCAATATTTATAACAAAAAATAGAGAAGAAGCAGAAGGAATAATATTAAAATTAGCTCAATTTATAGATTCAAATTTATCTACAATCTCAGTAAAAGTTATTGTTAAAGTCATAAATTCAATTTTAAAAACATTGAATGAAAATGTAAATTTATTAACAAATTTAATGAAAAGTTTTTTTCCTTTATTAACTTCAATTATTTCTAATTCTGAATTATTTCCTGAAGAATATAATTTATTGACTTTAACTATTGGAAAAATTGTGAATCGATGTGGAAGTAATGCTGCACAATTAATCGAATTTCAAATTGAATCTATTTTTAAAAATGATGATAGATTAGTTAAAGAACAAAAAAAATGTGCTTGGATTAATTTATTATCTGAATTTATTAAAAATTCACCAGTTATTACTTATAATAAATTAATTGAAACTTTTCATGAATTTTTTAAGTTAATTAAACATAATTATAAACATAAAGATGAAAATATTAGAAATTCAATTTCTTTTTTAGTTAATCAATTTTTACACTTATTAAACAATAGAGATTATTCTATTAAAGAAACTTATACAAAAAATATTTATTCTATTATAGAAGAAAATATTCAAAATAAAGATATTGAATATATGGATGTAAATGTTATTCATGGTGTAATCCTTTTAATAAGAGCTATTACAGTTAGAAGAGAATTTTTTAATGAGAAATATAAAACAGTCATGGAATTTTTTTTTAATTTAAGAAATTCTAAAAATATATTAATTCAAAAAACAATAATTGAATTAATTCCTTATTTTGGAGATTATTTAAATGAAGTTTTTTCTAAATATTTCTTTAATGAATTCTCTGTTTTTTTCATTCAATTATATTTATCAAAACCTAATCCAATAATAAGAAATGCAATTTTTAAGTCTTTAGGAAAATTAAGTACTGTAATGACAAAAGATATTTTTTCTAATATTATTCAAGATATTATAAATATTATTGAAGCTGATTTTAAAAAGGAAAATATAATAGTTAATTTAGCAGAAATTGAATGTTTATCTAATTTATTAGTTAAATATTCTAATGAAATTTTATCAAAAATTCCTTTAAATATGATGTTAAATCAAATTTTTAAAACTGGATTTTATGAAAGTCATGTTAAATTTTTAACTGAATTATTATCAGTTTTTGATGAAAATTCCTCAGAAAAGATTCAAATTATTTTAATTGTACTTAATGTTGTTTCCTTAATAATAGCATCTAAACAATTTGTATTACAAGATACTCTTTTAAAATTTGAAGAAGCCAAAAAATTAGGAATAATATCATTAGATTCTTTAGAAGATTTAAATAATACTTTTTCAGTAAGTAATGTATTATTAACAAATAATTCAAGTACATCATTCACTTCTTCGTTTTTTTTATTTGGAAGAAAAGGAAGTGATGAAGCAAATGATAATTTATTAAATTTAGTAAGAAAACATATAATAGACAATATAGCACAAGAACAAAAAGCACAAAATCAAATTTCAGAGAATAGAATAATAACAATGACTAGAAATGCATTAATATTTTTAGGAAAATTAAATCATCCTTTTTTTAATAAAGATATATTAAATTTTTATCAAATGTATTGTATTCCTTCTTTAGATAATCCTAAATCAAAAATTAAAATTGAAATAATGTCTCTTGCAACTGCTCCTTGGATTCCTCATTATGGAATTTCTAAAGATAATGAAGTTGATTATTTAATAACTATTATATTAGATTCTTTTCTTGATTTTATATTAATAACTCAAAATGATGAAGTTAAAAATATCATGTTAAAAAATTTAGATAATAGATATGATAGACTTTTAGTCACTGATAATTTTTTTATGAAAATTATTTTAATACTTCATTCTACTACTGATTCTTCTGTTAGAGAACAAGTTATTATTATTATTGGAAGGTTAATTGAACATAATTATAATATGGTGAAATTATTTTTAAAAAAGAATGTTATGGAAATTTTTATGACTTTAGAATCCAGTGAAAATATTACTGAAAAAGAAGATTCAATAATATTATTAAGTTATATAGTCAAATATACAGGTAAATATATTGTGGAGTATTTAGAAATTTATTTTTCAAATTTAGTTAGATTATTAAAAGATGATGATGAAGAAGTTCAAAATAAATCATCAAGTGATTCTGAAGAAGAATCTAATCAATCTTTAAATATGCATATTTTATCAATATTAGGTGAATTAATCATTAACTCAGAAAATCATAATAAAGAAAAAGAAACACAATATAAAGAAATAATTACTCTTTGTATTAAAAATTTAAAAGAAAATTCAAGTCAATTAAATCAAGAAATATCATTAAAAACAATATTAGCAATTTTTGAACATTCAGATTATGATTGGAATATATATTTTAATTTTATAGATTTAGTTAATCTTTTAATTCAAGTTTTAATAAAGACAAACAATAGAAAAGCAAGAATATATGCATTAAAAATTTTTGGTTTTATTGGAACAATGGCACCAGATAAATTAGAAGCAATATGGAATATTCAAAAAATAGACACTGAAAATAAAACTGAAAATTATGATGCTGATGAATATGAAAATTTTGATGATGAAGAGATTGTTGTTCATAATAGAGAACAAGTCAAAAAAAATCGAAGAAAAAATGTACTTAAATTTTTTTCTAATTATGGGAAATTTAAAGTTAAAAATTTAGATTTTGAAAGAATGGCTGAAAATAAAGAAATTGATCCTTTAACTTATCATACTATAATAGCTTTGATTAAAATTTTAAAAGATGAAAGTCAACAAGAACAAAATAATAATGTGATAAATATATTAAATAAAATAATAAGATATTTACAAACTCAAAATGAAGATAAAGTTCTTATTGAATTAATATTAACAAGATTAATAGAAGCAGGAGAAAGTTTTAATGGATCAACACAAGTTCATATTTTTACTTGTATATTATATATTGTTCAACATTTTAATTCAAATTGTAAAAATCATTTACCTGAATTAGTAAAATTAATTGAAGATTTTATTGAAGATGATGATTTACAAAATACAATTTTTTCTATATTAATTTGTGTTTTAGAAAATTATTTAGATGTTATGGAAAAATATTTAAATAAATTAATTCCAATATTAATTAGTTTATTATCAGATAAAGGAGATAAATTAATTTATAGAATAAATTCAATTAGAATGAAAGTTTTTCAATGTTTTAATTGTATATCTCAGAAACTAGGAAATTATTTAGGAATAATAATTCCAGAAATGTTAATTTTATTAGATTCATCAATGATGTCCTTTAATCCATATTCGAAAAAAATAGGAAATGTAAGTGAAGATAAATCTACAAGTTCAATGACTCTTCAAAGAAAAGATTTAGAAATGTTTGCTTTTATTGATAGAATTATTCCACTTTATCAATTTGCAGAACAAATACCAAAAGTAGTTGAAAGCTTAATTAAATTTATGAATTATTGTCCTCAAGCTAATGAATTAATTATGGGTTTATTCATGAAAATGCTAAAGTATTGTAAAAAAGAATTTATTTCTTTTTTACCTACAATTTTAAGAATTGCAAAAAATAATAAAATTAATATTATTGATTATTTCGATGAAATTAAAAGAAATTTAGAAAATAAAGATGAAAGTGATTTAATGTATGAACATAATTATATAGGGAAAAAATCAAAGAAAAATAAATATAAAATACATTCTCAATTAAAACAATATAATTCATTTGATTTAATGAAAAATTACTCATCAGAATTTTTCAAGCATCAACAAAATACAACATATACAAGTAGGAAAAGAACATTAGAATCAAATTATGGAATTTCACCTTTTGACATAACACCATATAATAATAATTTATCACTATTTCCAAATCAAAGTGAAAATTTAAATGAAATGGTAAGAACAAGAATAAATAAAGAAGAAATAATAAATGAATTTGATCCTAAAAATTGTTCTTTAGAAGAAGATTGGCATGAATGGTTTAAATCTTCTTTTAATCAATTATTTTTTAATTCACCTTCATATGTTCTTTCATGTTGTAGACATTTAAGTGAATATTTAACTGATTTATATAATTATGCTTTTATTTCTGTTTGGAGAACTTTCTCTCAAAATCAAAAAAGTAAAATTTTTTCTCATTTAAATATGGCTCTTTCTTCTAATACAACACCAAATGATATTTTATTAACAATTTTAAATTTAGTTGAATTTATTGAAAGAGAAGAAAGCCATATAGAATTTGTAGATTTTGGAAATTTAGCAAAAATAGCAAATAAATGTAAAGCTTATGCAAAAGAATTATTTTATACTGAAAATGATTATAGAATAAGTCATGAAACTGATTCTTTAGAAAATTTAATTACATTATATTATGAATTAAATTTACCAGAAAGTTCAATAGGGATTTTAAAAATTGCGGAAAAGAAGAAAAATAATATTAAAGAAGATGATTGGTATTTAAAATTACATAGATGGAATGAAGCTTTAAAAATAATAGAAACAAAACAATCTGAAAATAAAAATAAAAGTAAAGACCTTGATTTAATAAGAGGAAAAATATTATGTTATGAAGGATTAAGTGATTGGGAAAAATTATTAGAATTAGATGAAGAATTATATGCAACTCAACAAAGAGTTTATTCTAAAAATTCATGTAATTTTTCACTTAAAGCTGAATTAGATAATGATGTAATAATTAAAAAAACAAATTCTTCAACTTCATTAGGAAAAAATAATTTTTCACCTTATTATGCAAAAGCATCTTTTAATTTAGGAAAATGGGATAAATTAAATCATTATATGTTAAAAATGTCTCCAAGTGAAGATGAAGAAGAATATGAAAAAAATTTCTTCCAAGCAGTTTTTTGTATAAAAGAAAAAAAATATGAAGAAGCCAAAATTTATATATTAAATGCAAGAAATGCAATAGATGATAAAATAAAAACTTTATTAACTGAAGGTTATGAAAGAGCATATAAATTATTATTATCAAATCAACATTTATATGAATTAGAAGAAATTATTAGATTTTATTCTCCTGAAAATAAAGGTTTTTCAATATCAAAAGAAAGATTAAAAAAAATATGGGACAATAGACTTGAAATGATAAGTGAAGAAACAGATGCTTATGAAAGAATTCTTTCAATTAGAGGATTAGTTTTTAATATTGAAGAAGATTATGATAAACATTTAGATCTTGCTAAAATTGCAAGAAAAGATGATTTATTTGAAAAATGTATGAATGTGTTAAATAGACTTAAAAGAGATACTGTTTTTGTTAAAGATAAAAATATCTCTATTTCACTTTCTTTAAGTTTAAATAAGTGCTTAAATGAAAATGATTTTTTAAGTGATTCACAAAAAGCTATTGATAATTTAAATAAAATTATTACTAATGAATTTGAAAATGATTCTGAAAATAAAATTTCAGAAAAATTAAAAAGTAAAGTTTATTGTTATTATGGATATCTAAATTTACAACAATATGATATATTTTTAACTGAGAAAAAAGTAGATGAAATAAAAAATTATTTTGATTTAAGTATTAAATTTGATAATAAAAATTATAAAGCATGGCATTATTTTGGTTTATTAAATTATAAATATTTTGAATTATTAGGAAATAATGAGAAAATAAGAGGAAATTATGCATCAAATGCAATAAAAGGTTTTACAACAAGTGTAACAATAGGAGGTAAAAATATATCAAAAACATTACAAGATTTATTAAGATTAGTAGATGTATGGTTTCAAATAGGAGAAGATAAATCATTATTAAATTTAATAAGAGAATCATTTAATAAAATATCAATTGATTCTTGGTTAGTTGTAATACCTCAATTATTAGCAAGAGTAAATATAAAAAATGAAATGATAAGAGAAACTTTAGTTGAATTATTACGTAAAATAGGATTAAATCATCCTTGGGCAATTATATATCCTTTAATAGTAATGAAAAAATCAAAGAATAAAATTAGAAGTGAAACTGCAGGAATGATATTAAAAGATATTTCTGAGAAATATAAACAATTAGTTTTAGAATGTGAATTAATTATTGATGAATTAAATAGATGTGCTATGTTATTACATGAAAAATGGATGGAAGCTATTGAAGAAAGTGCTAATTTATTTTTTGAAAGTAATAATATTATTGGTATGGTTGAAAAATTAAAAGAAGCACATGAAAGAATGAAAGATAAACCAAAAACAGTAAATGAAATTCATTTTCATCAAAAATATAAAAGTCAATTAAATGAAGCTGAATTATCTTTAAATAATTATATTGAAACTAATGATATTTCATTAATTTATAGTTCATGGAGTATTTACCATTCAATTTATATTTCTATGCGAGATGCTTTTGCAGAAATGAAAGCATTAGATTTAGATACTGTTTCTCCTTTATTAAGTAATTTTAATCAAAGTGAAATTTGTATTCCTGGAATTTATAGGAGTGAATATCCAATAATAAAAATAGCAGGATTTAAAAAAGATTTAATAATATTAAATTCAAAGCAAAGACCAAGAAAAATAGTATTATTTGGTTCTGATGGGAAAGAATATATGTTTTTATTAAAAGGACATGAAGATTTAAGACAAGATGAAAGAGCAATGCAATTATTTGGATTAATTAATTCATTATTAAGTATAGATGTAGATACTTGTGATAAAAATTTATTTATAAGAAGATTCCCAGTTATAGCATTATCAAATAATACTGGAATTTTGGGTTGGGTTCCTAATTGTGATACTTTAAGTTCTTTAATTAAAGAATATAGAGAAATCAATGACATTCAAAAAGATTTAGAACAAAGAATGATTATATGGAAAAATCCTCGTTATGATTCATCAACTTTATTATCTAAATTAGAAATTTTTAATTATACTATGAAAAATACTTTAGGGTTAGATATGTATAATATTTTATGGAAAAAAAGTAAAAATTCAGAAGAATGGTTAGATAGAAGAACAAATTATTCTCGTTCTTTAGCTGTGATGTCTATGGTTGGATATATTTTAGGTTTAGGTGATAGACATCCTTCTAATTTAATGTTAGATAGAAAAAATGGGAAAATATTACATATTGATTTTGGTGATTGTTTTGAAGTTGCTATGAAAAGAGAAAAATATCCAGAAAAAATACCTTTTAGATTAACTAGAATGTTAGTTAAAGCTCTTGAAGTTTCAGGTATTGAAGGTACATTTAAAATTACATGTGAAAATGTTATGAGAGTTCTCAGATATAATAAAGATTCTCTAATTACTATTTTAACTGCTTTTGTTCATGATCCTTTAATTTCTTTTAGATTTCTAATTCCATTAATTCTAAAACAAAATAAAGAACAAAAAATATTTCATCCAAGCGGAATTAAAAGAAATTCAACTTTAAATGGGAGAATCAGTGAAAGTTTAAAAGAAGGTTTAAGAGAAGAAATGTTTGCTATTAATAATAATATTAATAAGAAAAAAACTTCTGTGATGAAACCTAGTACTTTAATTCAAGGATTTCCTCAATTTCATAAAAATAAAAATAATATAAATAAAAAAGAATCTGGAAAATTAATTGAAAATCAAAGAAGTAATGATGAAATAGAAGAAATGAAAATAGAAAAAAGAAGAATGGGGTCTGCTGAAAGGCAATTATTTAATGAATTTACTGAAACTGAACAGTTAGAATCTGAAGAATTAAATAAAATTGCTAAAATTGTTTTAGAAAGAATCATTGATAAATTAAAAGGAACCGATTTTAGTAAAATGGAAACTTTAGATTTTAAGCAACAAGTTGAAAAACTAATTAAACAAGCAACAAATGCTGAAAATTTATGTCAATCTTATATGGGTTGGTGTCCATATTGGTGAAAAATATATATATATTATAAATATTAAAATTAAAATACAATATATAAAAATATTTAAAACGAAAATAATAACATAAAATTATTAATATTTAAATTACAAAACGGGTTTGGGATTTGACCCAATCACCAATAAAAAAAAGTGATTTTTAAAAATATATATATGTTAAAAGATTAAACAATTTTTTATTTTCAATAATTTTTTTTAATGGGGTGTAAATCACTTTTTTCTAAGAAAAACAAACAAAATTATATTGCAAATAAGTATAATAATAAATAATAATGGTTCAAATAATTAATATAAAATAAACTCAGCATATATGAATAATATAAATATACATCAAAACCAAAATGAGTAAAAAAGAAATAGATTCTAAAATCAAAATTATAGTATTCCAATTCAAAATTGTTGTCCAACATGTAGAAAACCTTTAGGGAAAAACTTTAAAGGTTCAGGAAAAGAATATTTTAATTGTTTAAAATGTGGTGAGTGACAATCAAACAAAAGTCATTTTAAATGTAATGCTTGTAATGAATTTTTTGTTATAAATTTACTCAATTTTGAAATAAAAATTTTTTCTTAAATTCTACTCGTAATAAAAATTCAAATTTAACAATGTGTCTGGTGTGATGGTGAATATGCAGGAACAATTTTAAAGGAGGTGTTTGAGAATATTTTGATTCTTTAAAATGTAGAAATCATCATTCGAACAAAAATTGTTTTAAATGTTATAAGTGTAAAGGAATTTTTTATTATAATTATCTTATTATTAAACAAATAACAAAAATATTTTTATAACACAAATTATCTTTAAAAATATAATGTTTTATTTGATATTATTTTCATTAGAAATAAAAAATATTTGGTTTGTATTAGGTCCATTCCCCAATTTAGAGCAATAATATATAAATTAAAAAATTCTTTTAAACAATAGACAAATATTATTGAATAAATAACATTAATGATTTATATCAATAATAAAAATATAAAATGAAACTATTTGAAAAAGAATATTTTGACTTTAATTCAACATAAAATAATTGAATTTTTTCATGCATCACATAAATTAGGTCTTCTATATAAAGATTCTTCTTTTATTATTAATAGAAGTGAAAATTTTATTTAAAGCAATTTTTATCAACTATTTAAACTTACGAACATTCATCTCTTATAATGATTGAAATAAACTCAAAAATTATTTTATTATTTACTGGATAGAACTCTTACATGAAAACAGAATTTTTAAAACAAAAAAAATACATATCATCAAAGGAAATTTCATATAAACCACATTATGGAGTAGAAAATTATGAATATAATGGAAAATTTGATTGTTGATTAACAAGAGTATTTGAACTCAAAGATTTAATTTTATATAAAGAAATATTTGAATGAATATAAAAATACTAATGACCTAGGTAATTTTAGTATTGTTTTAATAAAAGTGAATTATTAAATGATTATTATTTTTCAAGAATTAAAAACTTAATGTGAAAAATATAAAAAAATATTAGAATGTCTTAAATATTTATCAAATGAAGGAAAGATAAAGATAAATTTATTAAAAAATTAAAAGATAATAAAATGGATTTTCCAAATATAATAAAATATAGAAGTAAAGAATCATGAAGAAAAATTTAATTACAGTCATTTTTAATGAAAAGCATTTTGGAAATATATAATAAAAGAAAATTTCAAAAGAAGAAAATCAATTAAAAATGTTTAATTAAAGAAACTGTAAATCAGGGAGGATATGTTTTACAAGTTTATCACATTTGTAATTATAATTATAGTGATTATAGAAGTTCAATTCCTGATATTGATGAAGATTTAAAAAAAGAATT
>JAEEGK010005043.1_pt1 | contig 32005 bp, 9 predicted proteins | sample 8958771 | NCBI WGS metagenome assembly JAEEGK01 (sample SAMN16246547, study PRJNA631951) | gut metagenome | biome: gut microbiome; feature: rumen; material: SC-attached | host: Bos | place: Iran: Karaj | collected 2018-10
ATTTTTTATTTTTTCACTTTTTTATATTATATTTTAGCTATAGATATATAATTATTAAAATTAATAATGGACAATCCTTTTTTATTCAGTTTTTAATTTTTTTTAATATTAAATGTATAATTAATTAATTAAGTTTTTAATTAAAAAGAAAATAATTTCTGAAGAACTAATCATAAAAATTTTAGATTAAGAATAAAGTATTTAATTTATTTAAAATTAAATTATGAATCTTATTTTCTAAACCTAGTTCTAATAGGGTTTGTTCTAATCGGATTTGTTCTAATTGGCCTAGTTCTAACAGGGTTTGTTCTAACAGGGTTTGTTCTTACAGGGTTTGTTCTTACAGGGTTTGTTCTAATTGGCCTAGTTCTAACAGGGTTTGTTCTAACAGGGTTTGTTCTTACAGGGTTTGTTCTTACAGGGTTTGTTCTTATAGGGTTTGTTCTAATTGGATTTGTTCTAATAGGGTTAGTTCTAATTGGATTTGTTCTAATTGGATTTGTTCTTACAGGGTTTGTTCTAATTGGATTTGTTCTTACAGGGTTTGTTCTAATTGGATTTGTTCTAATTGGATTTGTTCTAATAGGATTTGTTCTAATAGGATTTGTTCTTATAGGATTTGTTCTTATAGGTTGACCTGGTTTTCCTGGTTTAATTTGAATTCCTGGTTTACCTGGTTTTCCTGGTTTAACTTGAATTCCTGGTTTACCTGGTTTTCCTGGTTTAACTTGAATTCCTGGTTTACCTGGTTTTCCTGGTTTATCTTGAATTCCTGGTTTACCTGGTTTTCCTGGTTTATCTTGAATTCCTGGTTTACCTGGTTTTCCTGGTTTAAATTTATTTCTATTTTCTTCCAAATTGTTTATTTTTTTTACATTATTCATTATATTATTAACTAATTCTCTTGTGATTGGCTTTCCTTTTTTTTTATATTCTTTTATTATTTCATTCCCTATTTTTTTTAAATCTTCATTTGTAAGATGTTTTTTCTCTTTTAATCCCAATTTTTCTTTTATTTTCTCAAAATCATTTTTCATTTTTTCTATTCTTTCTTTATTTTTCTCTTTGTCAGAAGGTTTTTCAGGTTTAGGTTTAGGTTTTGGTTGATTAGGTTCTGGTTGTTGTGGTTGATAAGGTTCTGGTTGTTGTGGTTGATATGGTTCTGGTTGTTGTGGTTGATATGGTTCTGGTTGTTGTGGTTGATAAGGTTCTGGTTGTTGTGGTTGATAAGGTTCTGGTTGTTGTGGTTGATAAGGTTCTGGTTGTTGTGGTTGATAAGGTTCTGGTTGTTGTGGTTGATAAGGTTCTGGTTGTTGAGGTGGTTTTGGAACACATTGTTGTGTATTTTCATCTAAAACTTCGCCATTTGGACATACTTCTTCACATTGTTTTGTTTCTGGATTATAATAATCTCCTTCTTGACATATTTCACAATAGTTTGTTTGTTCATTATAATATTGGTTTTGTTCACATACTGCTTCGCATAATTGAGTTTCTTCATTGTATGCTTCATATACTTGACATTCAGGTGTTTGTGTTAATGTTATTGAAATTAAGAATAACAATAAAAATCTTTTCATTTTTTATTTATAAAAATTTTTCATAGTGGAGATTTATATTGGATTCAAATTTTTTATAATATTTTTCTTTTAAGTATTTTTATACAATTCTAATTTTGTTTTAATTAAGATTTTAATTAAAAAAACAAAGAAGATTCAATTAATAAAGTAAATAAAAGATGTACATTTTTTTAATTTACTTTATTTAAAAAGTTATAAAATCATTCTTTTAGTATTTTATCATAAAGTTACAAAATTAAATTATCTGTTTCCTTTTTTTTAATGTTATTTTTTTTGGATAGGGATTTTTGAAAATCCTATTATTTAGTATATTTTTTGAACAAAAAAATATTTCAAAAAATAAAATATAATGTTTTTGGGGTAATCTTATTTTTAAATGATTCATTAAATTTATTATTTTATGTTTTTTAATTAATTATTTTTTTTTTTAAATATTGTAAATAATTATTTTTTGAAAATTTAAAAAAATATATTTCAAAAAAAATTGTTTTAAAATAATAATTAACTGAAAAAAATTTATTTAATTTCTTTATTTACATTGATTAATAAAGAATTTATATTAACTTATTTCAAATATTGATATTATTTAAGTTAAACCCGAAAAAAACCTTTTTTTAAAATTACTTTTTAAAAACTCCTCTTTTTTTAATTTGTTTTGAAATATCACTTTCATTTATTATATAATTTTTAAAATAAATGATATTCAAAAGTCCATAAATTAATTTAATTTATTTATCAAATAATACAAAATATTTGCATCAAAAATGTATTTAAAAAAAATGTTGATTGTATGTGGTAGTATTATGGGAGTAGAAATTAAAACAAAAAAATGTTAAATTTTCTACTTATTTCAAAAACAAATAAATATTAATATTCTCAATCAAAGAAATATATCAAAAAATAAAAATAATATTATTCTTTTATTATTATGATTAATATTAACTGAAACTATTGAATGTAAAGTATAAGAAGTATATAATAAGGAAAAAGGAGAATTTATAAAATTCTGTAAAAAAAATGAATATTATAAAGAAGAAAAAAACTTATATAAAATAAATAAAGAATTAAATATATTATCTAAAAATTTAATTTACATACCTAAAAAAACTTATTAAACATATTTAATTTAAATTACATAATAATTCCCATAAATTTTCATTATTATCATAACCATCAACAGGAAATGGATTTTTTTGCATTTCTTTTCTACTTTCTTCATTTAAAATAAATACTTCATCTAAAGTTAATTTAAAAGCATCATCAATCATTCTAGGAATTAATTGTTGAATTAAAGGTGAACTAATTTCTAATCCAGGATTAGTATTTATTTCTAAAAGATAAGGTTTATAATTTTCATCAAACATAAAATCATATCCAAAAATTTCAAAACACATTTTTCTTTCTTTTGGATTTATTTTATTTTTAACACTTTTCATTGTTAAAATAATAATATCTTTAACATCAGGAAGAAGATGATATTTAACACTAATTTTATTATTAAAAGATTTTTCAAAATCTGAAAATGAAATTTCATTTCCTATTTCAAATTTAGCAAAATTTTCATTGTGTTTTTGAACTGAATAATTAGTTAAATGAACATAAGAATTTTTACTATTAACATCATATTCTGCTGAAGTTGCTTTAAAATGACCTTCTTTAAATATATATACTTCAAAATTAAAAGTTAATAAAACCCATATTCTCATATCACATTTTCTTCCTTTATAACATAAAGGTTTTTCTATATATTTTTGAATAATAACTATACTATTTTGATAAGTTTCAGGAAGAACTTTTTTATTTAAATCTTTTTTATTTGTATTATTCTTATTTTCTTCATTAGAATTTTTTATTTTTGAAAGAGAAGGTAAAATATTATTTTTATGTAAAGAATTATTATATTTATCATTTTCTTCTTTATCATCAATTTGTTCTTGAGTGACATTTTTAAAAAATTCTTTTTTTAATCCTTTATAAAAGTGTTTAATAATACTTTCAATTCCTAATAAATTATCACTAATTTTAATACATCTTCCTCTATTTAAATCAATAGCTTTAACTAACCATAAATTTCTTCCTGCATAATGAGTATTTGGAATATAAAAATTAGTTCTGTGACCAATTTTTCCTTTAGGTTCAATAATAAATATATCTCTATATTTTTGATAAGTAGTTTTAATATTAATATATTTTTCAATATTATTAAAAACATTAACGAAACAATTCCAATCTCTAATAAATTTATCTCCTTCATATTGAAGTGGAAAAGTGACTGGAACAAAAGATAATATATCTTTATTTTTATTTTCACAATATGACATTAAATTTTCAAATAATAATAATTTATTTGAAAGTTCTCTATGTTTTTCAAAATGATTTGTCATTTCTTTCATATTTGCAGGTCTATGTCTACTAAATTGAGAAAAATTAATTTTTTTAGAATAATGAGACCAAAGTAAATTTGGATATTCAAAATGATCAGAATAAGAAATATCTTTATCATATAATTTCCATTGTTTTCTTTTTTGTAAACATTGTTCAATAGATTCACTTGAATTACCAGAATGAAAAATATAATATGTATATATATTTGTATTATTCTTTAATTTTTCATCATTTTTATTTTTTATTTCTTCTCTTTTTTGATTTTGCATTACACATTCTAAACTAAATGATTGCTTTATTAAGTCTAATCTTTCCATTGAATTTTTTTTATGTTTGTGAAGTTCAAAATAACGTCTTTGCTTTTCTTTTTCTACTTTTTCACTCATTCTTTTTACTAATTCTAAATTTCTTTTTTGCCATTTTGAAATTACGTTTTCTTTTATAATTGCTATTTTATTTTCTTGAATCGTCTTTTTATTTAGTTTTATTGGAGGAAGAAATTTTTTGGAAGAATATACTGTTTTTTCTCCTTCATTTTCACTTGTTATTAATTTACTATTTGTATTGTTTATTAGTAAATAGTCTTGATTAGTATTTCCGTTTAATGAAACTAAATTTGTTTTTCCTTTAATCATTCTTTATATTAAATATTAAAAAATCAGAATAACAAAATTAAATTTATAAAAAAAATATCATTTATCAACTCTATAAAATGCATTGAAATATAAATAAAAAATAAAAAAAATTTTAAATCTTCAATGAAAATTTATGAATTAAAATTATATGATTAATATTTTGAAGAAAAGACTAAAAGTACAAAACTAAATAAATGATTACAAGCGAAAAAAATTCTTGAATCACTTCTCACTAATGAGGTATATGTTCCTTGGAATAGAATAGCAAGGTGACAGATATATTAGGTGAAATCATTGATGGCAATCCTATATTTCCTTGAAGAGAATATTGAAACCTATTCGTATTGAGAAATTCTTGGGAATTTACATCAAGAATATATTAATGTATTTTATATTAATCCTATTGATAAAGGAATGTAATTATTAAACTCAACTTTGAAAAGGAGTTTATGCTGAAGTTAAGTAAAGTTACTCATAAATTTATGAAAATTACACTTGATATGGTTCGAAGTAAAGACTTAATGGTCATTATATGTTTAAATATCACAATTTTTAATAGAATTTAGATGAAAAAGAAATTGAAATGAATGGAGATAATGAAAAGCAAAAAAAATTTTAAAGATAATATTATTGTTAATTACAATATTTATATATATTTATAGACATATTTTGAAATAATTTGCTCTTTAACTAATTTACTTCATTAATAAATATAAAAAAAATTCATGATTAAGTTATTAATTTCCTTTCAAAAGCATGAAATTGATATTAATTTTTTATTCAAAATTAAATAAAGAATTGATTTAAATAAAAAAAATACAAAAATGTCATTATCAATAGAATCAATAACAACAAGTCCAATAGATGAAAATTTAAAAAGTAAAGCTGAACTTTTAGAAAAGAAATTATTAAAATTTTGTAATCTTGAAGAATTATATTACGAAGACATTCCATTAAAATCAAATCCTCAAATATATCATCATACACTTCGTTCAAAATTTGATCCAGAAAAGCCAACATTTATATTATGTCATGGTCACGTAGGTTCATCCACAAATTTCATATCATTAGCAAAGTATTTATTACCAAGATATAATTTATTTATTCCTGATACAATAGGAACAGCATTATCATCACGTCCAAATAACATAAAATTTACATCGCCCGAACAAAGTATAAATTTTTTCATTGATATTCTTCATGAATTTATTTTATCATTAAATTTACCTAATAAATATTTTATAGGTGGTCATTCATTAGGAGGATTATTTGTAGCAAATTATTCATTAAAATATCCAGAGAATATAGAAAAAGTTTTATTATTGTCTCCAGCAGGAATTTCTGATGTTAAATTATATGGAGGAAATATACATAATGAAAGTGGATTTTTTAGAGGTATTTTATTAAAATTATTTTGGTGTGTAAAATGCTTTGAACCAACTATTCAAAATGTATATAATAATATATTGTTTAGACCTATGTTTAAATTGTCTTTAAGAAAAAGATATGATGTTTCAAGTGAATTAAATGAAATATTTTCTCAATTAACTGAAATTGCAATGGAATATCCTAATGATTTGGATAAAAGTTTATTCTATGTTTTTAATTATCCTTTTCCTTCAGGTGCTATTCCTGCTGAAAGGAAATTACTTGAAGAAAGTAATTTAAACTATGTTATTTGTTTTGGAGAAATTGATTGGATGGATCAATGTGGAAGTAGGAGACTTGAAGAAAAATGCCCTCAAAGATTTAAAGTTTATACTATTAGTAAAAAAGGACATAGGTTTCCATTAGAAAATCCTAAAGAAACTTTTGATGTTATTTTACAAAATTTTTGAAATTATTTCCATATTTATATTTAAAATAATTAATTTATCAAACACCTCGAAACATATTATTTATAATTTCTATTTATCCTACAATTTCTTATCTATTTTTGAATTAGTTTTTATTCATTCTAAAACAATGATTTCTTTTTTTTATAAATATTTAAATCTAAATTTAAATTTTTTCTTCGTCCTAGATATCATCATTAGATTTAATATTATGTCAACAATCATAAAATATTCAAACAAATAAAAAGCTTAATATTATTTTTTGTTTTGGTTAAAACATTTATTTATTTTTTTTACTTTATTTTTAATATTTACCATTTCTTCTTTTTAAATTAAATTTGATTTAAGGAATTTAAGCAGACAACCTTTTATTTATATTTTCATATTTTATACAATCATTTATTATTTTTTTCTTTTATATCTTAAATTTTTATTTGTTTAAAGAAAAAAATATAAGAAAAGCATAAAGGAATTTTCTTCATTAAATAGTGAAAAAAAGAAAAATTTATATTATTTTTTATTTTTTAAAAACATAAAATAATCAGAATTAAAAAAGAGATTCTTAAAAAAAAAACATAAAATATTCCTGATTTCTTAAAATAATAAATTCTATAATAAAAATAATATTCTTTTCAATAAAACAAAAAAATAATTGAGTTAAATGAATATAATTATAAAAATTGGTAACAATAAAAAAGAATGGGAAATATATGTTGCAATAATAATCCAAAAATAAACGAAAATAAAATTATTAAAATAGAAGATAATATATATAATTTAGTTGATAACTTTAAATTTGAAGATATGAAAAATTTTCTTGGAACAAGTTTAAATGTAACAGTTTATGAAGGAGATAAAAATAATATAAATCAAAATTTAAAAGCAGAAAGAAATGAAGCAAAAAAATTAAGTAAAGGTCAAACAGCATTTGATTTAAGAATGAAAAATAATATTGAAACTAAACAAACAATAAACAATTCAAATGATATAAAAACTAGAAGAAAATCAGTAGCTATTTCAATGAATAATCCATTCAAAAATAAATTGTTATATCAGAAAAAAATAACAAATCATGAATATGATAAATTTTCAGATTTTCATCAACATTTTAAATTGTATCAAGTTCCTCCTAATCAATCAATAAAAAATTTATTGAAAATAGATATTAAAAGTAAAAGCAATCAAGAATTAAAATTTATTAAATTTAATGATTTAAAAGATAAAGATTTATTAGAATCTACTGAAAATACAGTTCAAAAATTAAATACTGATAATAAAGAAATTTCTTCTCAACAAAAAAATATAAAAGAAAAGAAAAAGCATCTTCCTGTTGAAATAATAAATAAAGAAATTACTTCAAAACAAAAAGAAATTTTAATGAAAGTTTTAATAGAAAATGAATTATTATATTCAGATATGCCTGAAAGTTTTATAAATATGATATTAAATACATTAATATATAAAAGATTTAAAGATGGAGTAATTTTATTTAATGAAAATTCTAGTTATGAAGATTATTATTATATTATTGAAAAAGGAAAAATTGAATATGGAATTGATGATGATATATATGAATTACCTAAATTAAATGGAATTGGAACTCAAGTTTTGTTAAAATATTCTAAAAAAAAATGTTATATAAAATCAATTGGAAGAACATATTTATTTGAATTACCTTTAGAAAAATATAGAAAATTTATGAATGAATATGAAAGAAAAAAAATAGAGGAAAAATATTATGCTTTAAGAAAGCATATTTTATTTTCTTTTTTCGATGAAAGTTATTTAACTGAATTAATTAAAGTTTGCCCGACAAAAAAAATATTAAAAGATAATATTATATTAAAAGCAGATACTTGTTTTGAAAATTTATATTATATTCTTTCAGGAGAAATCCAAGTTAAAAGAAATGATATTGTTGTTAAAGTTTTAAGTGAAGGAGAAATTTTTGGTGAAATTGGTTTATTTAATCCTGTTGAATCTTTTTATGAATATTGTGTTTATTCCGATTGTTCGGTTATTGAAATTTCTTATGAAAATATATTTTTATTTTTAGGCGATCAATGTATAAAAACTCTTGTCCAAGAATCATTTAAAAATGCTATTAAAAATGATGAATATTTATCTTTTTGTTTTACTAATAAAATAATTAAAAAAATATATGGTTTATTTCAATTGAAATTTTATTTTAATGATACTATTCTTTCAAAAAACCAAAAAAAAATTATTTTACCGATTTCAGGTATTATTATAAAATCTAAAAATACAGCTATGGATACAAATAATATAGTAGAAATTATGGAAAAAAATTATAAAAAAAGATTAATTTTAGGAAAAATTGATATAGAATCAGTAACAACAGATGTAAATATAATGTATAATTTAATAGGAGATGAAGTAATAGTTTTTGAATGTGATTGGTATGAATTATTTCCTAAAATAATAACAAATGAAATTTTTAAGATTTACAGAATAAGAGCTTTAGAATTTGCTCAAACTTTAAGAAAACTTCCTTATTTTAAATATATAAGTCCTTTTAAAATGTATCAAATAATAAATTCTTTTAAAGAAGAAAGAGTAAAAGCTGGTCAAATTATATTAAAAGATGGTCCTAAATCAGAGCAATTTTATTATATATTTAATGGAGAAGTAAATTTAAATATAAATAATGTTGTTTTAAAAACTTTAAATAATGGAATGTCATTTGGTGATATTTCAGACATTATTAATTATACTCAAACAACAAATTTTATAAGTAAAAAACAAGTAATATTATTTGTTCTTGATAAAGATAATTATGATGATATTGTTAATAAAAGTGATTTTTATTTAAGATTAAGAAAAATAATAGATAAAAACGATTCTTCAATAACATTAAATAATTTATATTATTTAACAGATTTAGGAAGTGGATCTTTTGGAAAAGTATATTTAGTTCATAACAATGAAAAATTATTTGCTTTAAAAACAACAGAAATAACAGCAATATCAGAAAACAAAGAAAAAGCAACATTAATATTAAATGAAAAAATAATAATGACTCAAGTTGATCATCCATTTATAGTAAGATTATTCAATACATTTAAAACAAGAGATTATATATTTTTTTTAATAGAATTTGTAAATGGAATAAACATGAGAGAATTTTTAGAATTGAAAGACAAAAGACATTTAAGAAATTTAGAAGAAGCAAAATTTTTTGGCTCAATATTATTTTCAGTTTTACATTATTTATCAAAAAGAAGAATAATACATAGAGATTTAAAGCCAGATAATTTAATGTTAGATAAAAATGGATATATTAAAGTAATAGATTTTGGAGTAGCTAAATATTTAAAAGGAAAAGACTATACTATTACAGTGACTGGAACTCCACATTATATGTCACCTGAAGTTATTTTATCAAAACCTTATTCTTTTGAAGTTGATTATTGGTCTGTTGGAATTATATTATATGAATTTTTTTATGGAAGAGTTCCTTTTGGTTATGGAACTAATTCAATTAATGAAATATATAAAGACATTATTGAAGGTAATTTACATCTACCTTCTGATCCTAAAAATGAAAATTTTAATAATTTAATTAAAGCTCTTTTGTATAAAGTTCCTTCTAATAGAATTTCTGTTTTTAAATTAATTAAAAATCATATTTTTTTTAAGGATTTTGATTTCGATTCTTTGTTAAATTATTCTTATAATGCACCTTATAAACCTGTTAAAAATAATATTATAGAAAATGAAAATGAATTGATTAATAATGTTTCAATTCCTTTTTTAAGTTTTATGCAAAATCATATTTTGCAAAGTATAAGTGATATTGATGAAAATTTCCTTAAAACTTCTGGGGAAAGGTTTGATAATTTTTAATTTTTTAATTAAAAATTTATATTTATATTAAAAAGGTAAAATGTAGATCTTTTTATATTTAGAAGAAATGTTCATAAAATAATATTAAATAATTATTATATTAGAATGCTTTTATTATTTTATAAATATTAATTTCACACTAAATTTCTTTTTTTTTTTTATTAATATAAAAAAATGATTTCATAAAAAATTTAAAAAAATAAACAATTTTTTAAATTTATTTAATTTTACTGATCCAAACACAAAGCAATTCCTTTAAGAATAACTGTATCTAAATTACCTTCAAATTTTAATACTAAACTACAAATAAAATGTTCTCTAAATAAATTTTCATATAAAGGAATACCAATTTCATCTTTATTCTGGACTTTCCCTTTAACAAATTTAAATTGGCAAATGGGCATTTTAACAATTTCACTTTGATTTCCAGAAATATCAATTAATTTATTTCCATCAAAATCAGCACCTTGTAAAAATAATCCATTAATTTTAGCAAATACTCCTTTAGATTGATTATTAAAATCACATTCAATTTCTAATTCATCAATTGGAATTTTCATTTCTCTTGCACTTTTTTGTCTTAAAGCATTAATGAAAGCTTCTGGATGTAAAAATTCACTTAAATTTACATTTGTAGAATTTAATAAATTATCTCCTTTAATTCCTTTAATATAATTTATCATACCATTAATTTTCTTTCCTAAACTTTTTAAATAATTTAATGGTATTTCAGGACCATCCCATATATTACTCCATTCTTCTGGAACTATATTTCTAAGTAAATCTTGACTATTATTCATTACTTGTGATGTTAGTATAGCATTTCCATTTAATGCATTATTTATGTCATTTAAACAATTTTGAACTTTATTACCTAAATCACATATTTGATGTGCTTCACTTTTTATATATAATGTTATTGGATCTTGACTTGATATTTTATTTGCTTGACTTTTTAATGTATCTATTAAATCTTGTCTATACATACTTTTCCACATATTTAGTAAAGGAGATAATTTTTCACTCCAGGAATTTTTATCAAATTTCTTCATATCTGAAGATATTGAATATATACTATTTAATTTCATTATTACTTGAGTACTAACATATCTTTGAACACTTCTATCAACATTTAATGGAAGACCAAACATTTCAGGTTCGTCATTTTCTGGTAAACTTCTTATCATATTAGTATAATCACTTACTCTACTTGAAAGTAATACTGGTAATCTTCTATTATTTAGTATATTATTACTTGAACTTCCTAAAATATTCTTATTTAAAATATTATCTATATAAGTACACATAACAGTATGATCAAAATCATTATCAATTCTTCCTCCGTAAAAAGTACCTTTAATTAAACCTTTAATATTTTTCCAAACACTATCAGAATCATCTTTACTTAAATATTCAACTAAAGTTTCTGTTGAAACTTTTAAATCGCTATATGAAAATTCATAAAATTTAGACCAACCTTGAGGAATATAAGTTCTTCTTTCTTGTAAAATAGCATGAATAAAAGCCAAGGCAAATAAAGCTTGATATATTTTATTATTATGTATATTAGGTAATAAATCAGTTGACCATTGTTGATAAATTCTTTCCATATTTTTTTTAATTCCAGGAGGAGTTTCATAAGTATATTTAACACAACTTTGTAATAAAATAGGAGAAAATTTAGCATGAGTTTCACTAGTTAAAAATAATCTAAATTTATCATTTGGATTAACAATACTTTTAATTTCTTTTTCCAAAGTAGGTAACCATGAAATAGCTAAATGTATATTTTTTAAAGTTAACCATTTTCCCTTTTCGGCACATTCTTTTAATACTAATATATTTGAATTATTATCTCCAGCTCCCATTGGAATTTCAACATAATTTTCTCTTCCTACTATTTTACAAGCTAATTCTTCTAAATCTTTACTTGGATCTGAACCTAAAGTTGTTAAAAACATTATTGGTATTTTATTATCTGGATTTGATTCAACATATTGATTCATACTCATTTGACTTGGAACTAAAGAATCAATATTTAAAGTTTCACAAATGAAATTTTTTAAAGCACTTTCTAATCTATCTGGTCTTGTTACTTGAATTATAATTAATTTATCTAATGGAGATAAATCATATGAATCATTCATTTTTTTAAAATCGTTTTCTGGAGATGAAGATTTATACCAATTTTCACTATTTGATATTTTTGATGCTAAATTCGGAAAATATTTATTTAATGAATTAAATATTCCCTTTCTTTCTTCTGGTAAAAATTTTGGTGCTGAACCTGAAGTATTTGAAGTATCTATATTTCCTAAAAGAAAATCCCAATATGGTTTTAATTTTGTGTTGTCATTATCACAATATATCGTTTTTATATAAAATAATCCAAAAACTAATAAATCACTTTTAAATAAACTTCTACTATAATAACTAAAAGAATCTTGAATTAATGCTATAGAATATTCTCTTAATTTTTCTGATATATCTGAATAGGATTGTTTACTTTTATGTTCTATTGTATTTTTAAATAAATTCATATAATTATCTAAACTAAATTGATACATTGGATTTATTTTATATAAATCTTGTAATAAAATATATATTGTAGTAGCAGTTTTAGATAAATTTTTATATATATTTCTCTTATTTTCAATTTCATTACTTTGTTGAATTGATTTTTTCAAAATTTCATTAGAAGCAATACTCTTTTCTTTAGATTGTTCCAAAGAATCAATTAATTTTTGATTTTCTAGTAAATTACCTTCTAAATGAATTAATTCTTCTAATAATTTTTTTTCAACATCATTTAACTCTAATTTAATTTTATCTTGTTCTTCTAATAAAGCATTTTTTTGCCTTTCTAATTCAGGTTGTTCAATATCAATAGTTAAGCCTAATAAAATACTTTCAAGACCACTTCTCGTAACAGTGAAATTAACAACAGACATAGAAGTTAAAACATTATTAGATATTTCAATACTAGAATCTCTAGTAACTAAATATAATTTAAATTTATCATGAATTTCAATCACTTTTTCACCTAATCTTAAAACATTTGTAGGACCTCTTTTAGACTTTTCATTTCTAATTAAAGGAACTAAAAATGGTTCAATTTTATCCACATCAGATATTAATAAAACTTTACCAAATCTAATTGCTAATTCTACATTAGTCAATAATTTATTATCATGTAAAGAAATAACATCAAATTGATTAGTTTTAGTTAATATATCTTTTTTAAACCATTCTGTTGCTTTTGTAACTGGATCAATAATTAAAACTGTTCTTAAACTTTCATTAATAATTAATGCATTTTCCATTGATAAAGTATCAGTTGGTAAACCATCAAATTTTAATTTTAGCATTTCACTTTCATTTAATAAGAAATTTATCATTGAAACAGTTTTATTTTCATGTTTACCGAAATTAATATCATTAACCCATAAATTATGTAATTTTTCTCTAATTGATTCATTATAATAACCTAAAAATGTTATAAAAGCCGATGATAATAAAGTATTATATGGTATCATTTCATTTGATGTTGATAATTGAGTTATTTGCTCTGCCCATCTATTTTTTTCATCTGTTAATTTTCCTAAAAGAGTTTTTGCTTTAAATAATAAATCTTCTGTTTTTTTCAATTCTATTTTTAATAATTGAGTTTCTCCTGTTAATTTTTCAAACTTTTCTTTATATTCTTTTACTTTTTCTTCTATTTGATTTATTTCTTTTGTATTTTTATCTACTGCTTTTTGACTTTTTCTTAATTGACTTTCTGCACGATTTAATTCATCTTCTAAAGGTTTTATTTTTAATTTAACATCATAAAATTTTAAAACTGCTTTTACAAACTCAGAAATTTTTGCTAAATTTTGATTAATTCTTTCCACATTAGATTTATTAAAACAATTAGGATTTGAAGTAACATATTTTTTTACTTTATCAGCATTTTCAATGGATAAATTTTTAATATTGAAACTTTGCAAAGCTAAAATAGCTTTCATATTAAAAGTTTGTTTAATTTGATATTCACTTAAATCATTATATCCAATTAATTGTAACATAGCTTTTAAAATATAATAAACTTCTTGTGGTAAAATTGGTTTTCTGAAATAAATAGTAATTTCAGTTAAAGCACCAGAATCAATTTTTTTAACTAAATTTTGTGCTTTTTCAACTTCAGGCATAACATCTCTTAATTGTTCTTCAACTTCACCTTTATGAGCTTCAACTTTTTTTGTATCTTCATTAATTTGAGCATTTAATATATTTAATTGATCTTTTTTCTCTTTTGATAATGCCATTGCTTCTGTAATTTGACTTAATGATTCATTTGCTTCTTTTTGTTTACTTTCTATTTCTATTTTTTGCTTATCTGATTTTTCAGTTAATTCTCCTACAAATTTTTCTGCTTCTTCTAATTTATCTAACCCACTTTGTAAATGTTGTTTTTCTGCTGAGGAATCAGATAATTTTTCCTTTATTAATTGCTTAAATGTTAAAACAAATTGCATGAATTTTCCCATTGATGTGATTACTTCATTTTTTGATGTTGTGTAAATATCTAATATTGCCTTTGATAAATTAACAATTTCATCATTTGATATTATGTTACTTTTAGCTAATAATTCGAAACTTGAAGATAATTCTGTTTTAATAAATTGAACTAAACCTTTTTTAGAAACTTCATTAAACCAAACTACATTACATTTAGTAACTAAAGCTGGATTATTTAATATAATTTGATTAAATTCTTTATCATCATAATCTAATAAAATACACATTTTAACGTTTTTTCTTATTCTACTTGTGAAGAAATCATATTGGGATCTATATTCATTTTGTTCTTTATATTCATTTACTATTTGTCCTAAAAATGATTCTTGTTCATCTTTATTTAATAAGGATGGAACTTCACCTGAACATAATAAACTATTTATATATTCCATTATTTCTGGAGAAACTATATGATGCATTTCTATTATAAATATTATTGTTCTACTTTCAACTGCTGCCAAATTAAATAAATCTTTTATATTTTTCTTAAAATCTTTTAATGAATAATCTTTAGTTAAACTTAAAGTAAATTCTTCATAATGTTTTGCACTTGATGTAACTCTTATACTTTTTTTTCTTCCAACTGCATAAGTTCCAATTAATAATAAATTATTAAAATCTTTTGTTATTATTCTATCGATAATTTTACAATTATGATAAACTTCATCAAAATAATTCATATGTAATTCATCATTATCTCTTTCATAAATCATTTGTCCTTTTATTAAAAGTTCTTTATAATCATCAGTTGACATTTCTAATAAAGTATTATTCCCAGAATTTAAAGAAGTAAAAACAACATTATTTAACTCATTAATATCAATTTTATTATTTAATTTAACATTAGTTGATATTTTAGTCAATTCATTTACTAAAAATTGATCAAATTTCTTTTTTGAATCTTTTCCAACTAATTTATCTCTAAAAATTCTCATTCCTTCATAAGCCCAAACTTTAATGACATCATTATTATCTTTACATTCATATCTCATCAATCCAATTAACCAATTTGAAATATCTCTTGGAGTGAAAATATAATGATGATAATCATCAAAAGTAAAAGTACTTTTAACATTATTATATAAAGAAATAGAACAAGTAGATAATATTTTACTTAAATCAGTTAATTTACCTAAATTTTCACTTGATAATATAGCTTTTAAATATTGATTATAAATAATATTCATATCTTCATTATTAGGATAATCTAAAAATAGCATTCTTACATTTCCAGTGAATCTAGTTGTAATTTCATATCTACCAACAGTTGAAGAAGGATTCATTGAAGCAATAATTTGAATTCTTTCTAAATAAACAAATTCTAAATTTTCATCATAAAAACCTTCATAAGCGACAATATTTTGTAAAAATGAAATTAATTGAATCGTATTATATTTATCAGGTTTAGGTAAATTAATATCTTTTAAATATACTATTAATTTCTGACAATCTCTTGGTCTTAAACATTTACCTCTTGAAGTATTATTCATTGTGCAACTTTGAAGTAATTTTTGAATTATATTTGTTGATGAAGTTTGACTTGTACAATTTAATGTTGTTATTTGACATGACCTTAATTGAGAAGTTGCATAAGTTATTAATAAACTTTTACCTGCTCCTTCAGGTCCTACTACAATAAAAGGTTCATTATTTTCTAACCACATTTTTAATATATGTAAGTTATATTTTGTAGATGAAGTTTTAATTAAAGGATAACTTGTTAAAAATACTTTATTATCATTTATTTTATTTTCATTTGGATCAAATTCAAAACTTAGTGTTGTTTGTTTAATTGGATCATAATAAACATTTAATACATCATTTAAATTAGATGGTTTTTCTCCTGTTGTTTGAAAAACTTGCATTGCGAATTTTTTCCTATATTCAATTTCTAAATTACTTCCTAAACCTTTAATAATAGAATCAGCAAAAGAACTTTTAGCAATTGAACTAGGATTAAAATGTTTATCTCTAAATAAACTATTAAAAATAGATAAAAAGTTATTGATACTTCCATAATTAGTAGTATTTAACATAAAAGAATAATTTTCTTTATAATTTTTAAATATTTCTAAAAAATAATTGTCAAACCAGCTTTTAACAACATCTCCATTTTCTTTTAAATTTTTCGTAATCCAACTATTATAAATAGAATTAATATCTAAATCTTCTTGATTCATATAAATAATTCCCATTCTAGAAACAGTAGCAGGAGAAGCAAATTTTAAAGAATCTGTTTCGAAAATAAAATTAACATTATTCCCAAAATTAATTCTTTCTCCGTTTTGCATAGTTAATAATCTATTATCATCAAGAACAGAATTTAAAGCTTCAATCCATTCAGGATCAACATCTCCATCACAAATAATCCAACATTTAACATCCATAGGTTCTTTTTCAACTTCTCTTGCACATTTAGTTAAAACTCCATAAGTATATTCTCCAGTATCATGATTCATATGTCCTAAAAGTAATTTTCTACTCATAGCTTTTGGATTTATTATATGAACTACAATTTTTTGATTTAATTTACCATAAGCATCTTGAAGTAATTTCCATATTGCACTTTTACCACATCCTGAAGGGCCTACTATTACTACTCCCATTCTTTGACGACATGCTTCGTAGAATTGAACTACTTTTTTAAATTGACTATCTATTAATTCGTAATTTAATGTTTTATATGATTCATTTAATGCTTTGTTTAATTCTTCATATATTATATCACTCATATCTATATTTGGAAATACATCTCTAATTAATAAATTAAATATTTGAGCATCTGAAAATGTTAATTTTGATAATACATTTATACGAATTGCCTTTATTAATATTGAAGTTTCTTCTTCATAAGAAGCAATTTTTCCTTGATTTAAATAATTCTGAATTTGTTGTGAAGCTACTGTTAATATTGTTTTCAAAGCTCTAAGACCCCAATCATAATGTTGTTGATATGAAAGACCTTGACGACATAAAGTAAATAAAGTAGTTACTTTCTTTGATAAAATATCTCCATTTTTAAATCCTTCAGCATAAAGTAAAGTTTGAGCAATTTGCAAATTATCAGGAACACTCATAGCAACAGGTCTAAATAATATTTTTAAATTATCAGGTAATTTACTTCTTCCTCCATAACCTTTAGAAGCAGGATTCATAGTAACATAAATAGCAGAATTATAATCCACATTAACTTTCTGATTAAGTAAATCAATTTCATTGATTTTATTTTTAAGAGCAAATTGAATGATTTGAATTTGAATAGAAATGGCAGATAACTGTTCTTCAAGTAATCTATTGAATTCATCAAAGCATCCCCAAGCACCACTTTTGACTAACCCGATGAAAATTCTTCCCATGGCTTTGAAATCGATACCTTCATCGCAATTAAAGACAAGGACTTGTCTTCCAAAAGCTTGTCCAAGTGCTTTAACAGATTCAGTCTTTCCTGTTCCAGCTGGTCCATAAGGATTTCCACCATAACCTAATCTAAGAGCTTGTGTTAATGTTAAGTAACATTTATCTGTTAAGGGAGTATGCACTAATTTTTGTGATGCACCTTGATATTCGAATGTATATAAAAATACTCCATCACACATTGATACATATAAATAATTCTTATCTTTTTTTATTTGATATTTTAATTGAGAGAAATATGACCAATCTATCAAATCTTTTGTTTTTTCTTTATATAATAATTCAGATACTTCTCTATTGTGAATTAAATCTAACATTAAGTTTTTTATTTTAAATAATTTTATGTTATCTGAACCACTTTTTGCTTGGATTACACTTAAGTTTTGAATAGTGTTTTTTGTGTCATTTAATAATTGGTCTAATGTGTTTGATTGAATTGCTTGCATTGAAGAATAATTAAATTTAATCATTTCTATTAATGCACATATTTGAGATGAATATTTATCTAAATAGGAAAAATCATCTTTTTTATTTTGGTAATCATTTATTGCTTTTGATAAATGATTTAATAATGTTCTTCTCATTTCATTAGTTAAGTCATTTAACCATTTTTCTAATTCATCTCCAATTAATACTTTTTTACCTAATATAACTTTTTCATTTATTCCAGATATTATTTCAGTAACATTATTATCTTCACTAATTGTTAAAGCAGTAATACCTTGATATAATTTTCTTAAATTATTTTTAATAACACCTTTATCTTTGCAATTAGCTAAAAATTCTAATAAATCATCATCTCCAATGAAATATAACCTAGCAAATTTATTTCTTTTATCTTCTAAATAGTCATTTAAAGCTTTTTGACATTTTTCTAATTGATCAATAAGCATTTCTAAAGTATTTTGAATACCAATAATAGTAAAAATAGTAGTAACTTTTAAATTAGTATTTAAAGTAATTACTATATTTCTAAATTCATCATCAATTTTTTTGAATCTACTTTGTTCATTAGGTAAAGCTCCTCTACTAAAAATAGGTTCTAAATAAACCCATTTTCTTTGAATTAAATTTAAATCAGTTAACCAAACATCTAAATCAGCAAATTTAGTTTCATATTGGGCAATTTGTTCTTCAAATCTAGAAAAATATTCACTGGTTTTAACAGAAACTAAAAGAGCTTGTTTGTCAGATATATCACTCATTAATTCTTTCCAATCTTTTATTAAAGGAGTTACTCTTTTTGTATTTTGATTTACATTTTCTGTAAAATGAAATTCTGCTGTTTCAAACCATGCAGCAAGTTCTGACATTGCATTTCTTATTAAAATTTCTCCTTGGGCTCTTTGATATAATTCTTTTATTGAATTTTGCTTTTTTATTAATAAATCATTTTTTTCGATAAAATGACCAAATGTTAAATTTTCCTTTGTTATTTTATTATCAAATTTTAACATATTAAATAAACTCTTCCAATGATCTCTTTCAAAATTATCTCCTATTAAATATTTATATACTGGAAGTGATTGTTTTAAATTTTCTAATTGATGATTAATGTGGAAATAAATAAAATTTTTATCTCTTTTTTTTATTTTATCTTGCCAATTCATAGTAAAATCTTGCATTAAACCAAAAGCTTTATGTCTAATTCCAATCCATTCTTCTTTTGATAAATTATCTAAATTATCATTAAATTCAAATAATAAATTCCATTTTTCTCTTGTTTTTTCAACTTCTTTTTTCATATTTTTATATGGATTTATGTCACTTTCAATTTGTAATTCAAAATTATTCATTTCTTCAATAATTCCACTAAATTCTTGATCAAATTTATCCCAGTCTTCATATACTTTTTTTATTCCACTCATTAATTCATTTATATTTGTATTTTTATCTGGCATATAATTATCTGGAGGAATTGCATCTTTAAATTTACTATTAAATTTATCTATTTGATTTAATAATTGCTTTATTTTTTTATTTTGATTCACTTTGATTTCATTTTTTTGTTCTTCTAACATCCCTGAAAAATCACTTAACATTTTTTCATAATTATCCCATCTATTATTTAAAACTGATAAATTCATACTTTGACCTGTTAATTGTAATAATAATTTATTCATTTCTTCACATTCAACACATAATTTTTCATATTCGAATTTTTTTTTAGTTTGTTCAGCAAATTTTTTTTTAAATTCTAATACTTCTTCAATTGTAGTTGCTTTTTTAGACATATTTTCCATAGCATCTTTAGCAAATTCATCTATATTTCTTACATTTTTTTGTAAAAATTGTTTTAAAGTAGAACCTAAAGTATCAAATATTTTTTCAAAAGCATCATCAACAAACATTTTATATGAAATTATATTTACTTTAAAGCAATCTATTTTAATAACATCATCTAATTTTTCTATTTCTCTTCTTTTATTTCTTATTATTTCATAATTATATTTCCAATCTTCTGTTGATGTAAAATTTTTATTTACATAAGATTCAAAGTCTAAATATGATAAACCTACATCATCAGCTAAATTTTTTTTTAATTCTGTTAATTTTATAACAGAATTATTTAATTTAGAATATAAATTTTGAATTTCTTTTGAATTTTCTTCAACTATTGTATGATAATAAGATTGATCTTCCTCATCAGAAATAAAATTTCTTATTGTTGAAGGAATAGAAAGAAATTTTTCAATATCTCTATATATTTGTTTTTTAATATCTTCTAAAGGTGGATTTAAAGCAAGTGCTCTATGTTGAATTGCAAATTCACAAGGAACTTCTGTTACAAAAGAATAAAATTTATCTAAGGAAATTGTATATTGGATTTTTAATATTTTATATAATTGAAAATTCCAATGTGATTTCCATTCATTTAATAAACTTTTATCTTCTTTATAATTATCTGCTATATCATCATATATATCTTTTGCCTTTTGTAATATTTCTTTCCATTTAAATTTATTACTTATTAAATCATAATTAAATAATTGACATAATAAATCTAATATTGAAGAATGTGCTTTTTTTAATCTTCTTATTTCTGTGGTTAAACTATTTGCTGCTGTTTGAATAATATTAACATAATTTTCTAAATCAATTTTATTTGTGTCACTTTTAAATTTTTTTGTAGCTAAAGATAAATTCATTTCAAATTCTTTAGCACATTTAACTAACATAGGTTTTTGACTAGGAATAACTTGTGAACTTAAAGTATTATAAAAATTAGCAATTTGTTTTAAACTAATAGCATCTTTTAATATTTTTTTACCTTCATTATTGACATTGACTAATTCTTTATTAATTTTATTGTAATAACCATATTCAGTTAAAATTCTAACATCTTGAATTAATTGGAATAATTTTTCTGAAAAATTAACTTTTAAAAAACCTGTATTTTTATCAATTTCAACAATATCTTCTCCTAATTTTGGTAATTCTACACTTAAACCTATAAAACTTCCATTCCAATCTGAAATATTATCTTCAATATATTGTTCTATTTTTTTATGTAATTCCATTGCATTTTTATGAAAAGTGTTATAATCTTTTAAATCATTTAATATAGAGGATAATTTAATTGCATTTGCACATTTTTGCTTTAATGAATGTGCACTGATTATTAAAGATATTTTATTTGATAAACCTATAATATTTTTTTCATTTGTTTTTTCTTCAGCATCATCATCATTCAAAAAATCATTTCCATTTTTTTGCTTTGTATCATATATTTCTTTTAATTCTTTTAAATAATTATTTAAATTACCTAAAACTACATTTCTCTTATCATATGTTAATCCTTGAAATTTTAATCTACTTAAAATTCCTTTCCAATTGTTTAAATCACGTAAAACCATTATTACATGATTTCCAGTATCAAAAACATCTTTATTTAATTTATTTACTATTTCATCTGAAACTTTATCTAAATTATTATCTAATAATTTTAAAATATCTTCATTTGAATCCATATTATTTTGATTTATTTGTTCTAAATTTAATTCAGGCATTAATTTTTTTACTTCAACAAATAAATTTTTAATTTCTATTAATTCATTAACTTTATTATCTACTTTATCAAACACATTATTTTTTAAATTTATTTGGGCATCTTTAAAATATAATTTATTTAACATTTCAATTCTATCTTTGCAAAAACGAAAACCTTTTTGAACTTCTAATAATTTAATGTGTTTATCTCTAGAATTATTATTTTTAAATTCATTTAATTTATCATTGATTTTAGCAGCAAAAAAATCAAGAGATAAAGTAAGAAAATGTCTTAATCTTAATATATTAACTTGAGGAACAATCCTTTGAATAATATCTTCAACACAACCAACAATTTGGGGGAATATTTCATTAGATTTTTCAGGAAGAATATCATAAGAAGGTAAAAAATATTTTTCAACTTTAGAAAAGATTTCTATTATTGAACTTATTCTATTATTTCCTGGTGATTGTTGAGAATATAATTTCCAAAAATCAATTTCTTCTTCTGGACTACAAATAATAGAATAATTATCTTCTGTTAAATCTCCTCTTTCAATTTTTTCATTTCTTAATTTTTTTTCTATTGAAACTATTCTTTCTTTAAAATTTTCAAGATAACTTTCAATTGCACTTTTATCTTTTTTATTTTTTATTTGAGATAATATATTTGCGTCTATTTCAGAATTTAATAATGAACTAAATGAATCTTGAGAAAAAGTGACATTAACATTAGAAAAAAAATCTTCAAAATTTAAAGAAGTTTTTTTAATTTTATAAAAAGATAATGTTAAATCATGTTCATTTATTAATTTATTTTCCGAAGATGTGATTTGAATTAATTTATCGCTTTCAGGTAAATATGTTATTTTTAAATATGGAATTCTTTCTGAAGTTAAAAATTCCTGGAATTCTTTATATGTAAAAATTTCTTGACCTACTTCTTTATGAAGTAAATTATTGATTAGTGAGAGTATTGTGTGTTTTGTTGACTGCTCACTCATTTTTATATTTATTTAAAATTATTCTCGTTATTTAAATAATTTATTTATTTAATTATTTTTATCTAATTAATATTAAAATTAAATATATTTATTATTTTTAATCTTTGATTAATATATTATTATTGTTTATATTAAAGATTGTTTTTTGTAATTTTCAACAATTACATTTATTCTAGGATCTCTTATTATTTCTTTTCTTTCTTCTAAGGAAAAAATATATATAAATAATGTATCGCTTAAATAAATTGATTCAGTATAAATCCAATGACTATAAACTATTAAATTCCAAGACAAAGCAGATAATAAAATAATGTCAATAGAAAAAAAAAAATCTTTTTTCAAAAAATAAGAAATTATTGAATGAAAAGGAAGATATATAAGTGGAGGAAGAATAAAAAGAATATTTGGTTTAAATTCTATTTGTTTTAAATGTGATATATGCATTTCTCCTATTAATTGACTTATAGATAAACCATAAGTTACAACTAAAACTTTTGGATAATAATCTATAATATTACTATTATTTAGTTTAACTATTAAAAATAAAGTAATTAATACAAATATATAATAAGTAAAAAAATTAAATGAAGATGAAATTTTTTCTGGATTTTTAGTTTTAACATTTTGAAATGAAATATAACAAAGATAAAAACCATAAATACAAGAAATTAAAATTAAAGAATCATTACATCTTCTATCTAATATTGTATTATTCCAAAATTCACTTCCTGAAAAACAAGTAAATAAATCAATTAAACAAATTAAAATTATTCCATCACAAATCCCATTACATTTTGGTAATATTAATTCACCATTAATATATTCTTCCCATTTATTAAAATAAAAAACATTAACAAATGATATATATAGAAATATATATTGATTTAATTCATCAAATGCAATTATTGAACCAAAATTAATTGAAATTAAAATTAAACTTATTGCTCCTATTGAATGATTAATTAATAAAACTAAAGTAGTTAAAGATTTTGTTCTTATAGCTTGTTTAATTACACATTTTTGAATAATAAGATATATAAAATTTAAAAATAAATTTATTAATTTCACATAAAATTCATTTTCTTCATTTCCTTTTAATCCAGTGAAACAAATTATAAGAAAAAAATTTAAGGAATTTATTAAAAGTCCTATCAGAGATAATATATTTGGAGAAAACCAAATTGGAATATATTCAAGGATTTTATCACATAATGGAGATATTATTTTTTGATATGATATACTATGATCTTCTCCTTTGTATTCATATGATTTTATATTTTCCCCTTGTCCATCTATTGAAATCATATTTTTTAATTTTTTCAAATAAAAATTTAAAATTTTAATTATATAAAAAATTTAACATTAAACAAACATTCAATAATAAATATCTTATATTAAAAATAATAATAATAAAATTTTATCTTGAATATTGAATAATAACTCATCACTCAATAAACCAATAATACTAAAATTTATAATAAAAAAAAGGAAAAAAAAAAGTTGAAAAAAAATAAGATAAAAAACCCAATTTAATTCATAGTAACCTGTTTCAAAATATCATCTCTATATTTAACTAATTCTTCTCTAATATCTCTTTTAAAACCAACTTCCATCATTTCTATAGCAATACTAACTAAAATTCTTCCTAAATTTAAAAGAGCTCTATCACTAGAATCTTCACCCCAAAAACTGGAAATTAATATTCCATTTGCTTTTTCCATTTTAAAATTTTGAGCCATATTATCTACTATAATAGTTCTTTTAATATCTCTTCCAATTCTCCCTATTTCTTTCATATAATTATTATCTATTATTGTACAACTTTCTCTATATAATCTATGATTAAAATAATATCCTTTATTTTCTTCTATAACATCTAATATTGGATCTGCATATTCTCTTGTTGCTGCTGTAAATAATATTAATTCATAATATTGTTTTACTAAATCTAAAAAATGATATAAATAAGGTCTTATTCTACTTATTCCTTCATTTTCATTTGAATATACAAATGACATTAATGTTTCATCTAAATCTAATATTAATGTTAGTGGTTTTAATGGACGAGATTTTATTACGTAATTTCCTATTGGATAACTTGTTTTTAATGTTGAAAAAAGAACAGAACCTTCTTTATTGTTTATTCTTAATATATTACTCATGAAAATTCTATATATATTATCTGGAGTAAATTCTGTATAATTATTAAATATATTTATTATATTGTAATTTAATATTTGGTAATTGGATTGTATATTTAATATTAATTGAGTAATATTAGAATATATTTCATCTGTGTTATTATCTATTTGAGTTACATATGATTCATAGTTTGATAATTGAGATGTTATTTCTCTTAATTTATCTACCCATATATTTCCTTTTAAATATTCTGGTTTTATTTTCGATAATATACTTTGACATACTAATAAATAATTTCTATTACAAAAACTTAGCATATTTGCTATTAAATTTATACAACTTTCAAAATATTGAGGTTTATGGGATAAATCATATATTATTAATATTGTTATTAATGTTAATGTATTTGAAGCTTCTATTATGACTTTTATATTTTTATCTAAAAAAAATTGAGTTAAAGAACCTTTTAAACTAGAATTAAAAAAATAATTCCACCATTCAAAACAAATATTATATAATAAAGAATAATTTCTTAAATATATACATTTACTAATTAATATAAATTTTTCTTCAATCATAATTAAATCTTCAATATTAACACTTTCTTCACATTTATCATTTTCTTCTATATCACCATTACAATAATAATTAGTGACAGAATCATTATTGATATGATTATTATTATTTGAAATATTTCTACTATTATTTATATTCCCAACAATAGATTTATTTCTAGTAATAGTTAAACTAGGAGATTTTTTAGGATGAATAATTCTTTTTTTACCAAAAAGTTTATGAGCTTTAAAAGGAATTTTTTTTCCTTCTTTTTCAGATAATATTTTTTGAACAAGAGATAAATTTGCTTTATTTTCTCTTAAAGGAGTTGTTGTTGTTGTTGTTGTTGTACTTGTATTTTCTCTTTCTTCTAACACATTTTCTTCAACAACTCCTAAATTTGATAAATTGAATTTCGATAAAAAATAATGTGTTTTTATTTCTTTTTTTACTTTATTATTATTACTATTTATTTTATTTTCTATATTTTTTTTTATTGAATTATTATTACTATCAATATTGTTTTTTATTGGACACTTTGATTTAGAAAAAGGAGAATTTTTAGAAAGAGAATTTGAAGTTTGAACAGTAATAAAATTATTTCTTAAAGGATTCATCTTTTTAATTGGAGTAACATTATTGTTTATATTATCATTAATTTCATTATTATTAACATTATTATTAATTTTATCATTATTATTATTATTATTAATATTATTATTAATATTTTTATTTTGTTCAATGTCATTTTTTTCTTTTTCAACACTATGAATTTTCATCAGTGATTTTGTACTATTTGATTTTAAAATTGAATTAATACCTTTATTTAAAAAAGATAAATCTTCTTTCCTTGATATTGAAATTGGTTTTTGATTTTTTTCATTTTGATTTTTATCTTTTAAAGAAGAAGAAATAATTTGAGATGAAGGAAGTTTATTTACAAATAATCTATTTGGTATTATATTTTTTATATGTGATTTATCTGTTTCCATTGGTAATTTTATTATTTTAAAGAGTATTTTAAGTAAAAGATTAATTTAATATTTTATATATTTTATTATTTTTATAACAATTATTAAATATTTATATTTCTGTGGAAAATAATGTACTTATTTAAATTTATTAATAAATTTGATTTGATTCATAATTAATTTCTCTAATTAATATTTGATGTTGATTTGTTTTTTTATTTCCAAAAATTCTATTTATTTGAGGATTTAAATCAGAGAAATCATCTCCTTCTTCTTCATTATAATTATTTAATCTATTTTTTCTTAACAAATTTTTTTTTGAAATCATATTCCTTTCAGATTTATATTTTCTTAAAGTATTATCATTATTATTATTATTATTTATAATCTTTTGAAAAGTTAAATCATTAATGTTTGCTTTTTTATGATTTTTATTATTATTGTTTAAATCTTTTGATTTTAAACTTTCTTCAGATGAATTTCTTTTTTTTTGAATAAATTTTTTCACCCAATCTTTAAAAGGAATATTTTGATTATAATAATCTGAATTAATTATATTTAGTCCTAATGTTTTATTTAATATTCTTTGGTAGGTATTATTTTTTCCTAATTTAAATAATGCTATTAATTCTTCATCATTTAAATTTACCTTATTTTTTGATAAATAATTTAAAACCATTCTACTAAAAAATTCACTTTTAAATATATTTTCAATTGATAAAACTAAAATTTTAAATTTTTCTTCTTTTGTTATAGTATTTTTTTTTTGAATAATTGATATATGAGAAGATGAAATTTTTAATTTATTTAATTTTTGATTCTTCATTAATTCATTATAATAATTTGTATTAACAATTTCATTATTTGGTATACAATTCTTAAATTCATCTTTCAAATTAATAATATTTTTATTTTCTCTTAAATTATCATTATTATTTACTAATGAATCTCTTAAAATTTCATTAGGAGATTTATTGTGAAGATTATATTCATCAAAATTATTACCATAAGACTCTTTGATAGTATCATCATCATTTTTTTGTTGTGAAATATGAATACTATTTTTATTAATTTTATTTTCATTAATATTATTATTCTTTTTGTCATGATTATATAATTTTCTTCTGGTTAATTCTAAAATATCCATTTTTTGAGGAGATTCATCATAAAGTAAATCTTCTTTTATAGTGTCATCATCATTATTATTACTATTATTTATTGTATTTTTTTTTATAAAACTATTATCTTCTTCATTTAAATATTCCTTTTTTTCCTCTATTATATTATTAATTTTTGAACTTTTTAAATTTTTATTATTTCTTTTACTCTTTTTGTTTTTTTCCCGCTCGTTTCTTGATGATTTACTATCATCAATTATTTTATTTGGTGATTTATAATATTTTACCCAAAAATTTTCTGATTTAATTATTTTCTCTTTTTCATTTGAATTACTCTTTAAATTAAAAGATTGATTTGAATATGAACTATAATTATTTTTATGACTTTCTGAATTAAATTTTGAATTATTTTTTGAAGAAGTTTTATATATTTCTTTTAAATTTTCAGAATTTATTTTTTCTCTTTTTATTGTTTTATTTATTTTTTCTATATCTTTATTATTATTTTTTTGATTTAACAAATTATTTTCATTTTTATTTTTTTCAATTATTTCTTGAGAAGGAATTTCTTTTTTTTGTTTTTGTAGATTTGAAAAATTATTATTTTGAATTTCATTTTCATTACTATTATAATCAATGATATTATTTTTTATGTTATATTCATTATTATTATTATATAATAAATTATTATCAATTTTTTTTTTAAGTTCTTTTTTATCCAAATTTAAAGTTAGGTTCTGTAGATTGAAATTTAAATTCTCTTTAGATTTTAAATTATCATTATTAGTGTTATTATCATTAATTTCTTTATTATTATTTGATAATCCCACTATTTTCCTTGTTTTTTCAATTATATTTGTATTATTTTTTCTATTATTTTTAATATTTGAAAAATCATTAGAAATATTAATATTCTTTTTCCCTTTAATTTTCATTTTTTTATTTCCTTTAATTTTTAAATTATTATTCAAATTATCATTTTTTTTCTTATTTATATAACCCTTTTTTAAAGCAATTAATTTACTTTTTGAATTTATATCACTTTTGTCATCTGATATTTTATTATTATTATTTATATTATAATATTTTATTAGATTATCATTTGTTTTTGGTTCACTTTTTTTTTTGAAATCTTGATTTTCATCATTATTTGTTGATTTGTTTCTTCTATCATAATTTGGAGTTCCTTTTCTAAAAGTTTTTTCTGCTCTAATTGATTCAAGTAAATTTATTTTTTCTTCTTCATTATTAAAATCATTATTTTTACTTAATATTTTATTATATGAAGAAATAAGATTTTTATTATTAATAAAAGTATTATTTTTTAAATTATCAGAATTTTCAATTTTATTATTGTTATTATCATTGTTTGTAGTCTTTCTTTTACTTTTAATAATTTTATTTATAATAGGAACAATTTTCAGACAATTTAAATTTGGTTCTTCTTCTTGATAATCGTCGAAATTAATTAAATTTTTTTTTTGATTTTTATTATTCTCATTATAAATTCCATCTTGATAATCTTTATCTTTTTTATTTAAATTATTTTTTTGATAATTTATTTTTTCTGAATTATCCTCATAAATATTGTTATTACCCCTATTATAATTATATTCTTGAAAATTATTATAGTTTTTATTTAAATTATCTTCTAAAAAATCTTTATTTTTTCGATTTAAAGTATCATTTTGATAATCATCGTAATTTACATTTGAATTATTCCTATCAAAATCATTATTATTTTTTAGTGAATTGTCACTTGATAAATCATTATTTTTGTTTGAATTATCTCTTTGATAATTATTAATTGATGAGTAACTATAATAATATTTATTTGATATTTCTTCATTACTCTTATTATACTTTTTATTTTTATTTCTAATTAAAGCATTTTTGATATTATTATTTGGATTATAATTATAATTTTCTTTGAATTCATTTTCGAAAATTTTTAAACTATTATTTTTAAGCTTATCATTACTTATATTATTGTTATTATTATCAAATCTATTATTCTTATTTTTCATATTATTATCATTTATATCAAAATTATCTAATTTTGTCTCAATTTTTTTTAATTGTTTAATGAAATAATTAAACATACTTTTTTTAAAGAATTTTATTTTTAAATTATAAAACTTAATGAACTTATAATAAAAAACTGAAATTTTATTATTTTCAATCAAATTATAATAATCTTTATCTTTGATTTTCAAATAATTATCATTATAATTAAGACATTTTTTTTTTTTCATTAAAATATTTTTCCACCAAATTTCAATTTTTTCAACAGCTTTTTTCCTAATTAAATAAATATCTTTTCTTTCTTTATTTAATTTATCTTCAATCATTTTTTTATTAACTTTATGATAAAAACGAGAAGTATATTCAAATCTTCTCATCATAACAGCAGTTCTTTCTGCACTATTAAATTCATTTTTTTCTTTTTCAGAATCCATTAATAATCTGCTTTTACTTGGAAGAGGAGTTAATTTCATTTTATTTTCAATATTCTTAATTTCTTCTTCTGGACAATAAAATGAATTTTTTTTCAATTTTTTTTTTTTTTTTATATTTATCTATTTCTTTAACATATTTTTCAATTGGAATATTTTCATAATATTTATCATATCCTAATTTTAATCCTATTGAATTTTTATTTTGTTTAAAATAGTTTTTTAATATCTTTTGATTTTTTAAATATACTATTTCTGATGAAGTTATTGTTTTTCCTATTCTTTTTCCTAAAAGTAATTTTTCATATTCTTTATTATCTTTTGTTGATAATATATTTGAACATGAAGAAGATTTTATTTTTGGTTTAAATTTATGTGAATTTATTATTTCTGATTCCAAATTATTGTTCTTATTTAATAATTTTGAAGTAATTATTGGATTTTTATTTGGACTGTAAAAAATAATTTCGTTCATTATTTTATTTTCTTTTTTAATAAATAAATAAAAAATTATAATTTATTTTAATTATTTTTATTTAATAATCAATTAATTAATATTTAAATATTTTTTTAAAAATTCTAATTTTTTCTATTTCTTGCATTTGAACATTTATAGTACTCAAATAATTATAATTTCTTCTTTTTATTAATCAAATTAAAGTTTTTTTCTTGAAACATTTGAAGAATATTATTATGTTGATAAATCAAAAATATTCTTTAAAATTATATTTATAATTGATTCACAATCACTAATTCAATGCTTATCAATTTAATTGAAATAGAAATAATTTTTTTTTTAATAGAAATTAATATATTTGAATGGATAAATTCTTTGAATGTTTTTAAAATTTTCTATAATAATATTATTATTTAATTTTCCTCCCTAATTTTATTTTTTACTTTTAAATTAATTTGTTTTAAATAATAATTAAAATGAAAGTTAATAAAAATAAAATATCAGGTAATTCAAAAGAAAAGAAAAAAAAAAGAAGAATAGCAACTTCAAATTCTCCAGTTTTAAAAAATTCTTTTACTGATTTTCCAAATGAAATAAAAAATTTAAGAATAAATACTTTATCAAAGAATAGAACATCAAATCAAATTCAACAAATAACGAAAAACAATATAGTAAATATATTATGTTTATCAAATAGTTCTAATTTTAAAAGAAGAAATATTTCAAATAACAATCAAAATAAAATAAATAGTGATAATATTTCTCAAGAACAAATTACATATAATTTAATTAGAATAAAAAATAATGAAAAAAGAAATAATATTTCAAAAAATAAAAATAGTAAAAATAAACCTCAGAAAGTTAAAATTACAGTTTCAAACGATTTTTCTTTTTCGAATCATAATACTCCTTCTAATATAATAAAAGAAGAAAAAAAAAATAATAAAGAAAAAATATTAAATAATAATTTTAATTATATTAATTTAAGAACAAATACTTATTCAAATGTGAATAATATAAATAAATATAATAC
>JAEEGK010005044.1_pt1 | contig 32001 bp, 27 predicted proteins | sample 8958771 | NCBI WGS metagenome assembly JAEEGK01 (sample SAMN16246547, study PRJNA631951) | gut metagenome | biome: gut microbiome; feature: rumen; material: SC-attached | host: Bos | place: Iran: Karaj | collected 2018-10
TCAGTCGGGTGTTGTGGCGTTCGAAGAGCTCCTGCTCGGTGAAGAAGGCAGCCTTGGGGAAGTAGCTGTCCATGATGCCGACGCTGTCGCTTTTGTCGTAAGCGGAGACGAGGTCATTGCCTGTGTCTTTGATGGCCTTCAAATGGCGTGGGGCGATGTAGCCACCGACACCGATAATGGCGAAATTTTTCATCTTTCTTTTTTTCGAAGCAAATCTGCCGTAAATCTTATGTAAATTTTTTTTCTTTTTTCGGCTCGCCCTTATCGGGCTGCCGAAAAATGCCCATCCATTTGTCGCTTTACATCTTGCGAGTGTAACGAGCAAGCTATTAAAAAAAGATTTATGTCAGATTTGCTTCCACATTTATCCATATATTAAGTTAAACTTATTAGTATCTTCATTAAACATGTACTTCTCGGCATGTAATCTTTGAGGTTCTCCGAAATTGATAAGGATGCCAAACTTTGTATTGGTAATTCTCATGTAATTAAACAATTGTGCCCGATGTTCACTCAGTAATTCAGCAACCGCTTTCAATTCTACAATTATGTCATCATAACAGACAAAATCGGCTTTATATAACTTCTCCAATTCAACGCCGTGAAAGTACATTTTCAGCATTTTCTCCCTTTCCCATGGAATATCTTGTTCAGTACAAATTATGGACAAACACTCTTGGTAAATCGGTTCGGAATAACCACAGCCTATCTCATTATACAGTGACATTGCCGCCCCAATGATGTTGTACATACGTTCTTTGTAAAGCTGGATATCCATGATACTTAAGAAATTGTTTAAGGAAGCAAATCTAACGTAAATCTATTACAAATCTTTTTTTCCCTTGTCGGTTATAATTCGGCAAGCCCGATAAGGGCAAGCCGAACGACTGAGTTTGTTTTTAGTTTTGCGCCTTGTGAGTGAAACAAGCAAGCAATTTAAAAAAGATTTATGTCAGATTTGCTTCCAAAAAATCAAATATTATTCTTTTCAATATCTTTGAAGTACTTGACGGTCTGATACTTGAGCTCGTCACAGGCTTCGTCATCGCAGACGATGATGCCCTTCGGATGCATCTGCAGCACGCTCACCGTCCACATCTGACTCACACCACCTTCGATGGCATGAGCTATGGCGCGGGCCTTGTTGTGGCCGTTGGCCAGGATCATCACCTCACGGCTGTCCATGACGGTACCCACACCTACGGTAAGGGCAGTCTTCGGCACCTTATTAATATCATGGTCGAAGAAGCGGGAGTTGGCGATGATGGTATCGGAGGTCAGGGTCTTCACGCGGGTGCGTGAGGTCAAGGAGCTGCCGGGCTCATTGAAGGCGATGTGTCCATCGGGACCGATGCCGCCCATGAAGAGGTCGATGCCGCCATAGCTCTTGATCTTGGCTTCGTAGTCGGCACACTCTTTATCCAAATCCTTGGCGTTGCCGTTGAGGATGTTGACATTCTCCTTCTTGATGTCGATGTGTTTGAAGAAGTTGTTCCACATGAAGCTGTGGTAGCTCTCGGGATGGTCCTCAGGGATGCGGACGTATTCGTCCATGTTGAAGGTGACCACGTTCTTAAAGGAGATCTCGCCCTTCTTGTAGAGGCGCACGAGTTCCTTATAGGTGCCGATAGGGGTTGAGCCCGTAGGCAGACCGAGGATAAAAGGTTTCTTGGCCGTCGGCTTGAAAGCCTTGATGCGTTCAACAATGTGGTTGGCGGCCCAACGCGACATTTTGTCGTAGTTTTGTTCAATGATTACTCTCATGATGTATAGGTTTTAGTTGTTCAGTTGTTCAGTGGTTTAGTGGCTTTTGGCCTCTGGCTTCTGGCCTCTGGCAGTTTTTGGTAAAGGAGGGTCTTCCCTTCTGTGAAAGCTGCCAGTAGCCAAGAGCCAGTAGCCAGTAGCCCATTAATGGGTATTGCGGTATTTTTGAATTAAGGTTATGAAATCTTCCGTCTCCTGGCGGATTTGCTTGACGAACGACACGTCGTCGATGCTGCCCACCACGGCCAGTTTTTCCGCTTCGTTGCGGAAGGTGGCGTTGCGGAACTCGTTCTCGTAGTCTTTCTTGCGGCTCTCGTAGACTTGGTCACAGATGTAGTGCTGGATGCGGATGGCCTTGTCGAGGTTCTCGTGCCACATTTCTTCGGTGAGCACGTCGGTCTCGTCCTTGTATAGGAACATCAGTGAGAAGTAGGCATGGCGCAGCTTCTCCGCTTGGTAGTTGTCCCACAGCTCGTCGTAACGGTGGTGGATCTCCTCCCAAGTGTTGAGTTTGCCGTCGCGGATGTCAGCCCGCAGCTGTTCGACGTATTCTTCGGCCATGGTCTGGCCACCGAGGTTGATCCATTTGCGGAGGCGCTTGCCGCGCATGTGGTTCACGATGGACTCCATGTCGATGTCGGGATGGTTCTCCAAGTAATGCATCAGGGTCTTGACGGCGTAGTAGGTGATCATGTCGCCATAGGCGTGATAGGCCTCCAAAGGCTTCAGGATGCGCACCTTACGCTTGCCTTTCTCCATGTGTTCGCCGAAGACTTCCAACGTCTTCACTGTGGTAGGCTCGTTGTCGAGCAGGTTCTTGCCGCATTCGCGAAGGTCGTAGTATTCGTACCGCTCGGGGTCTTCGCCTTTCTTGCGGAGATAGGACTTGGCGACCCATACCTCCAGGAGTTTGCGGCCTTCGATGATCTCCTCCACGGTGTCGGGGGCGAGGGTCTCGAACTCGATGTTCTGGATCTTGCGCTTGCGCTTGTCGCGTTTCACGTACTTCGAGGTGTTGCGCGCGATGGCGTACATGTTGTACATCCACCAGTAGGCAGGCATGACCTCAAGCTCGTTCTTGGCCGTGTTGTTGTTGACGAGGCAGAACGGCAGCATGATGTTGAGTTCGCTGGGGTAGTCGGCCTTGCTGAGCAGGGTAAAGCTGGCGAATTTCGACGAGTGCTTCACGCTGGAGCAGAGGCCAGGCCAGAAGCCGCGCGAGGCCACGATCTCGCCGTCGGTGGCGCGACTGTTGTGGTTGGAGCCAACGGTGGCACCGGCAGCCATGTTGCTCTGTCCCATGACGCAAGCCGAGATGAGGAACGAGTTGTTGTGATGCTGCTCGTGCGAGGGGAAGATGAGGTTGTTGAGCACCTCGCAGCACGAGATGGTGGAGTTGTCGCCCAGCACCGAGTTGATGAGGCGGGCGCCGTATTTCAGGTTGCAGTTGTCGCCCAGCACGAAACGGGTGGCCGTCACCGAATAGAAGATGCGGCAGCCGTATCCCGTGATGCCGTTGACGAGGATGACGCCCTCGCCGATTTGCGACGGCTCTTCCTCCGACGAGTTGATGGTGAGGTTCTTCAGCTTGCTGGCGCCTTTGATGTAGCAGTGCGGTCCCACCTTGGCGTCCTTGAGGATCCAGCAGTTCTTGATGACGCACGACTCGCCCACGGTGCCGTAGTAGCCGCGGTGGAAGTCGACGCTGGCCTGGGTGATCTCCTTGAGGCGTTCCTGCAGTTGGGTGTCGTCGGTGTATTTGGCCCAGAGGTAGGCATCGGCCGTGATCATGCCGTCGAAGGGCAGGATGCGACGCGTGCCGATCTCGTTCATCACCTCGAGCCACACGCGCACGTCCTCGGGCTCGCCTTCCTTGATGGTGCCGTTGCCGAACTTGGAGTGGTCGGTGGTCGAAATCTCCTGGATATTAAAGAGAATGGCGCGGTCGCCGATGATGTAGTTGGCCATGTAATGCACGTCGTGGATGGCCACGTCGTCGCCGATGTCGCACGAGATGATGCTGCTGTCGGTGATGCCGATGGGCACACGCAGGTCGTGGTATTGCAACACTTTATTGCACACGCGACCGATACGCACCATACCAAAGAAATGGTTGTTGCGAATCATATTGGTGTCGAACTCGTCGGTGACCCAGATGTCGTCCCAGTTGGTGGCTGAGTTGCTGTTTTTCACCAGACGCTCGATCTCGTCGGAGCGCAGGTGACGCCAACCTCCTTCAGGCTTTTTGACCTGTTGGTTGCGGTAGTAGTATTCGTCGTGACCGTCGTGCAGGTACTTCTCGTCGATGAAGTTCTTGTAGATCCGGTCATAGTCAATGATAGTTACTTTATCCATTTATGTTTGTTAGTGTTTGTTTTGGTTTTCAATTCGTTAATTAACTTTATCCTTTTGACTAGGTTCGGGTTCCGCCCGTCGACCCAGTCGAGAATTACGGAAAAGGACTAACTACGGCACCATATCGTATGCCGTTTCTTTTGAAAACTGATGGATAATTTTCTATGAACATGGTTTTACGTTCTTCTTAAACATCAAAATCCGTTTGGATTGTTTTTTTGCCAGTTCCACGAGTCGCGGCACATCTCTTCGAGGCCGTACTGTGCCTTCCAGCCCAGCTCGCGATAGGCCTTGGCGGGGTCGGAGTAGCAGGTGGCGATGTCACCCGCGCGGCGCGGCTTGATGCTATAAGGGATCTTGATGCCGTTGACCTTCTCAAAGGTCTTCACCACGTCGAGCACCGAATAGCCTTGGCCCGTGCCGAGGTTATAGATGGCGATGCCGCAGTTCTTCTCGATGGCCTGCAAGGCCGCCACGTGGCCGCGTGCCAGGTCGACGACGTGGATGTAGTCGCGGACGCCGGTGCCGTCGGGCGTGGGGTAGTCGTTGCCGAAGACGCCCAGCTCAGGACGCTTGCCCACGGCCACCTGGGTGACGTAAGGCATCAGGTTGTTCGGGATGCCGTTGGGGTTCTCCCCTATCCTACCACTCGGGTGGGCGCCAATGGGGTTGAAGTAGCGCAGAAGCACGATGTTCCATTCCTTGTCGGCTTTCTGCATATCCATCATGATCTCCTCAAGCATACTCTTGGTCTGGCCGTAGGGGTTGGTGCAGTGACCCTTGGGGCACTCCTCCGTGATGGGGATGATGGCCGGGTCGCCATACACCGTGGCCGACGACGAGAAGATGATGTTCTTGCAGCCGTGTTGGCGCATCACGTCGAGGAGGGTCAGCGTACCGCCGATGTTGTTCTCGTAGTATTCCCAAGGTTTCTCGACGCTCTCACCCACGGCCTTCAGCCCGGCGAAGTGGATGCAGGCGTCGAAGTGATGTTCGCTCATCACGCGGTTGAGGCCTTCGCGGTCGCGGATGTCGACTTTGTAGAAGGGGATTTCTTTTCCTGTCAGCTCTGCCACGCGCTCAAGCGACTTGGGGTTGCTGTTGCTGAGGTTATCGATGACCACGGTCTCATGGCCCGCGGCATTCAGTTCAACTAAGGTGTGGCTGCCGATGAAGCCGGCGCCACCAGTGAGTAGGATTTTCATTTTTTTGATACACTTCGTGTAGAAATCTTTCAAAAATCCCTATCGAAGTATTTTTTTAGGTTAAAACAATTTGATTCGTTCTATACTTCCATCAATATCTCTCTCATACCATTCACTATATATTCTTTCTGGAGAGAAATTGATAAGCATACCATATTTGATGTGAGTAATATTCAAGTAGTTCTGTAACTGCTTTCTGTGTTCGTCTCCTATAAACTTGATGGATTTCAATTCAACAATAATATCATCATCAATTACCAAATCCATTCTATAGGTTTGGTCTAATTTGACATCTTCCCAATAAATCGGCAAATACACTTGTTTTTCAACCTTATGACCATCCAGCTCTAAAAGATACTTCATTGCGGCTTCGTATGCTGATTCAAGCAGACCATAATGGTACTTATTATAGACCTTCATGGCAACACCTGTAATCTCCACAAAAAAATGATATTTTCTATTATGTTCTGCGATCAAATCCATGGGGTGTCAAACGAAGATTTTTGAAAGATTTTAGATTATATTTTTGAAAGATTTCTATTCCGTAGGAATATCCCGTCAAATCATTTCTAAATCCTCATCTTCGAGCTCGAAGAGCGAGTAAATCATGGTATCAATTTCTGTTGGGGCTTTGGCATCACCGTTAAGGGCGCGGTCGACCAAAGCCGTCAGTTCTTTGTCCTGTTCAGGTGTAATCTTCGGAAACGGCAAAGCCGAAAGATTTCCCTTCAGGATCTTGATGTCGTTGAAGCGTTTGGCATACAAGAAGTTGAACAAGGCCGAGTTCAAGAAAGCCAGCACCGTCTTGATGCTCATGCCATCCACTTCAGGGATGAGGATGTTGGCGCTGTTGAGGAAAAGACGTTGCTTGTCGTCGTAAGTGAAGCAAAGATGGCTTGAGACGAACTTATACACCAGCTTCTCCTTGGCGCGGTAGTACTCGTCCTTGGCACACTGCTGGAAGTCGACACGGTTGTACTTGACGTAACGACTGGCTTTCTTCAGGCCGTAGGGACGGATGTCCTTGCCCGTGAAGATGGGCTCCAAGCCCTTGCGAGGTCTGTCTTTCAGCACTTTGGCATTGTTGCCCGTGATGATGCCTAAGGCCCATTGGCTGTGCGAGAGGTCGTCGTGGCGCAATCGTTCCGCCTTGTCGAGGATGGCCTCGGTGCGGTCGTTGAGCATGGGGATGGCGCAGAAGCCGTCGTCCTGCACCTGCCAGGTTTTGCGGATGACCTCGTTGTGGGCCGTCCTGACGATGTAGCTCTGCTTTCCACGCATCGTCTTATTCCTGACCTTCATACTGATGAAGTCGGTGAACACCCCTTTGAAGCGTTCGTGGTAGCATTTGATGGTGTCAAGGCAAGTGCTTTCGCCGATGAAACGGCGGAAGTCGGCATGCACCTTGATCTTCAGCACCGAGGTAGGCAGCAGGAAGTGCAACATCCCGTTGTCGTTCAGGAACTTGAACGACTCAGTGAAGAACAGGGTGGCCTGCTCGTTCGAGGAGATGACATCAGAGCTGTGGCGTTTCCGTTTCTCGCTGCCCCAAGGCGGGTTGGTGACGATGTAGTCGAACTTCAGTCCGGCCAAAGCCGAAGCGGCATGAAGCAGGAAGTCCAGTTGGTAGATCTGGGGATAGACCGACGACTCGTTGAACTTGACCATGAGGTTGGCCTTGGCAATCATCACGGCGAGGGGGTCGTTGTCGACACCATACAGCTGTTCGAGACGCGCACCCCCGACCTTCATCAGGAAGATGCCGCTACCGCAGCAGGGGTCGAGGAAGCGTTGGTTTGTCGTCATCCGCACATCGGAGAGCATCTCCTCGACGATGGCGGGACTGGTGTAGTACAAGCCCGTCAAGATGCGGTGACCTTCCGCCATCAACGACTGGTAGACAAAACCGATCCAATCGTCGAAACGGTTCTTCAGGATCTGACGCGGCACCTCAAGCTCGATGCGATGGTAACCGGTATATTCCTCAAAGAAACGCTTGGCGTTGGCCTCGTCCACCTTGTTGTGCTCAATCTTCATCGCGCAGAGGCTGAAAATCAAGTCATTGATAGGATGTTGCTGCTGTCGCAGCTCCTCCACGAAACGGGGCAGGCTACCGGCCATGACATAGTCATCGGGGACTATGGTCTTCTGCGAGCGGCTTTTGTTGGCACGTCGCATCAGGCGGTCGTCACCGCTGTTTTTCAGCTTGTCCCAGTTTCTTTTTGTTGCTTTTGATATAAAAACTTTTGTTTCCGTCATGATACAGCTTCGCCTCCTAAGTCCCATTAAAACTACTTAACGAACTCTAATTCAACCATATACAAAAAAGCCCAATTAGGCATATTAATGTTGCAAATATAAGGTTTTCTGCGGTTTTACAACATATTTAATAATAAAAATTGAGAAAAGAACAAAAAGGACCAATTCACATGCGTTTTTTGCCTATTTTTGCCTCATAAAAACTGAAGAAAATGATACTGTGTTTGGAAACGGCCACACCGGTTTGTTCGGTCGCACTCAACTCGGCCTGTTGCACCTTGGCTATGCGCGAGACAGAGGGACAAAACGCTCATTCTGAAAAGATTACCAACTTCATCCGCGAAGTGATGGAGGAGGCCAAAATCGACTATCCGCAGTTGGACGCCGTGGCGGTGAGCCAAGGTCCTGGCTCCTACACGGGTCTGCGCATTGGGGTGAGCACGGCCAAAGGCATCTGCTATGCCGCCGACCTCCCGCTGATGGCCATCGACACGCTCGAAGCCATGGCTTACGGCATGAAGGACAAGCTGGGCAGCCAAATCGGTCCCGACGACTTGCTCGTCCCTATGATCGACGCGCGCCGCATGGAGGTGTATGCCTCGGTCTTCGACGCCAACTTGAACAGAATCAACGACACGGCTGCCTTGGTCATCGATGAGAACTCGTTCGAGGACTTGAGAAAAGACCATCGGCTCTGGCTCTTCGGCGACGGTGCACCCAAGCTGAGCAAACTCTTTGAAAACCAGCCGAATATTAATATCATCGACGGCTTCAAGCCCTCTGCAGCTTATATGAAAGTCCTGGCGGAACTGGCCTTGCAGCAACAGCAGTTTGTCGATGTGGCGTATTTCGAGCCGTTCTATCTGAAGGATTTCATCGCGGGCAAGCCGCATGTGAAGGGGTTGTGACCATGACCAATGACCATGACCCAGACCCATTACCCTAAAGCGGGTCAGAGTCAGGGTCAGGGTCAAAAACTGAAAATAATGAGAAAACTAATAACCATAGCACTACTCCTCATTGCAGGTCTCACTGCCTCCGCGCAGGTGCAACATCTCTTCGAGCATGACTACCCTGTTATTGCTGAAGAGCATCCCGAGATCCGCGCCATGATGGACTCGGTCTCGATTGACAGCATCAAGGCCAATATCGAACACCTCTGCTCTTACCACAACCGCCGTTTTGACGGTCGTTACATTTGGGAAGTACAAGACTGGTTGACAAGTCGTTATGAGCAATTTGGCGTGGACACGGTAATGCTGCACGACTTCAAAGTCCACAAGGAAGGATTCCCAGAAGAGACCGCTGACAATATATTGGCCGTGCAATGGGGCACCCGCACCCCTGAAGAATTCGTCATCTGCGGGGCGCATTACGACTCGTGGAACGACGACGGCACCGACCCCGACACCATCCGCTCGCCAGGTGCCGACGACAACGCCTCGGGCGTGGCAGGCATCCTCGAAACCGCAAGAATATTAAGTAATTACACCTTCGACCGTACCATCATCTATGGCAACTGGAATGCTGAGGAAATCGGGCTCAAGGGCAGTGCAGCCTACGCTGCCGACTGTGCCGAACAGCTGATGGACATCGTGGGCTATTTCAACCTCGACATGACGGGCTACCTTGAAGAAGGCACCGACATCCACGTCCACCTGATGTTCACCACGCGAGACTCACTCATCGGCAGATACGTCTTCAACTTCAGCCAAGTCTATTTCCCCGAGATGCCCATTCGGCAGGCGTGGCTGGCTTGGGGCGACAGCGACTACTCCTCCTTCAACCGCAACGGCTACCCTGCCGTGCACCCCTTCGAAGACGTGCATGCCAGCTCGCCTTTTATCCACTCCAGACAAGATATCTTAGGGCTGAGTGTCAACAACTTGGACCAGTCGAAGCGCTTCACCGAACTCAACCTCGGCTTGGTGGCGACCTTGGCGGGTCCCAACCATGACGGCGTCGCGGAGCACGAAACCCTCAACGTGGCGATGTTCCCCAACCCCGCACAAGGCGAAGTGACCCTCCTTGCCGACGACAACTTGTTGAACGTCAGTATTTATAATCTATTGGGACAGCAAATCGAAACCCAGGATTTGAACAAGACGAGACAATACCAATTCAATACAAACGAGTTGGCCTCGGGTGTCTATGTGGTCAAAATCAAAACCGAAAAAGGAATGGTTGCCAAACGGTTGGTCGTCAACTAATCCGCTTCCTCGTCGTTGAGCAACCGCACTTCATAGCGCGAGGCCTTGTTATAGGTCTCCAGTAACGCCTCGTCCATCTTCGTCACCTTAACCTGATGGTCATTCAGTCCTTTGGTATTCAGCAGGTAATTGTTGAGCAAGGCATTTCGTCTATCCATCAGCCTTGCGATGATCGCCTTCGACTTTTCGTGATACACGGCGTAGGCCACCGATGCGACGTCGCGTTTCGACGACAGCTTTTCTCGCTCAGAGAACTGCACGGCATAGTCGCACAATCCTTTGTCGTTCAACTTAATGGCTTGAATGGCTTCGTTGGTAAGGAAATCGATACCCGTCGAGTCGACCTCAGGATGCTGCGAGATGTAATAGTCGCGCTGCAACTGCAAGTTACACAGCCGCTGAAGAGTCTCCTCATAGTTCACACACTGTTCAAATTCGACGGACAGGTCGGGATGGAGGCTGATGGTGGAGGCCACGTCGTCAAGCATCGTGTATTCATCGGCATTGAAATCGGGATGGAGTAGGTCGAAAGGAATGTATTGGACGTCGTCGTCAGAAAAGAGTCGGAAAGGCGTGGTCACCACCTTGACCAACAGGTTGCCCAGCACCTTCAACAAGGCCTTGCCGTAAGAGAACTGCGGGTCGTTGAGGTTACCCGAGATAGGTAGGTCGATGCTGACGTTGTGGTCTTTGTCGGTGAGCAGGTAGATGCCCAACCTCAACGGAATCTTGGGATATTGGGGCTCGAAATTCTTCATCTTCTTGCCCACCGTGGGAGAAGCCAGCTGCAACTTGTTGATGCCTTCAAGGTTGCCGTTGACAATCTTGTTTTGGCTGCGGAACGAGAGTGTGCCGTCTTCAAGCGGGAAGCCGAACAGCTGTTGGACGTAAGGCGAGAAATCCGTCAGTTTCACGTTGCTCAGCATCAAAGTAAGGTCGTGGTTCTCCAACCCATGCACGTCGCCCTGCCATTGCATCCTGAGCTTACCCACGTTGTTGAGCAAAGCATCCAGATGGACGGCGTTATCGCCCGTCAGTGTAAAATTATTCGATGTGATGCTGATGTCGGAGATTTCATAGATGAAAGGATCCGGCAAGGTATGGTCTTGGTATTCCAGGTTGATCTTGTCGACTCGAAGATCCTTGATGCCTATGACGAGTGTCTTGCGATCCTGCACCTCCTCGATGGCGGCGGCTACCGTGTCGATGACTTTCTCGAAGACCGTAGTGTCGCGATGATACACATGACCGAGGAAAAGGTCAAAGTTCGTGGTGCTATCCGCATTGACGATATAAGCTGTCCTAACGCCTGAGATCTTTAACCTGTCCAGATCCAACACGTTCTGGTTCAAGTTGAAACGTCCAATATCGGTCCAGATGGAGTCGATGTGACCTAACCTGTAGCCGCCATCGTCGCACAACGACAAATCGCTCAGCACGATGTCGCCAATCATGTCAAAGTCGAGGATATGCTCGGTGCGTCCTTCGGCAGAAAGGTCCAAGGAAAGCTGACCTTGCAACGAGTCGACCGCAAGCGTCTGTTGCAGATAAGGCTCGATGATGTCGATGCCCAAGTCATTCACTTTCAAATTCACGAAATACTCTTCCGCATTCTCCGACAGTCGCAAGTCGGTATGCAGGGTGGCGCTGTCGGCCAGTATGAGGTCAAGGCCGACAGTGGTCTTCATGTCCGACAAGTCGATATAGGGCACATGGATGGCAATGTCGCGCAGGTTAAACTCGCTGCCGATGTCCAGGTCGGTATAGCGCAAAAAGCTCTTATCAATGGTGATGTCGTTGAAAATCAGGCCGAAATTGGAAGGCTCGGAGGGTTCCTTGGGCTCATCGGAGGCGAAGTGCTGCACCATGCTGTCGAAGTTGAACCAGGTGCGGTTCTGCTGAATGTAGACCTTCAGCCCCGAAAGCAGGGCGTGATTCACCCACAGACGGTTATCCAACAAGTCGCGCAATTTGATGTTGGTATCGAAATGGTCGAAACTCACGAAAGGCGTGACCCCATCGTCTTCGAACAACGTCAAATCATCGATTTTCGCCGTTCCCGAAAACACGTTGACCCATAGCTTTCCTATGGTCAACTCGCGACCTATCAGTTCCTTGTCGTGCTTTTCGACGTACCACTTCGCTATGGGACCCGCAAAAACAAGCACCAATAGGAGTAACACTACGATTACTCCAAAGACAATTAGCGTTATTTTTAGTCCCTTTTTCATCGATTTGTGACTTATCCCAAAGCCTTCACGCCAGCGTCGATGCGCTTGAGGGTCTCTTCCTTGCCCAAAAGCTCAAGGATTTCGCCGATATGCGGACCCTTGCCGGCACCCACCACCATCAAGCGGAGCCCGTTCATCACGAGGCCCATGTTCAGCTCGTTGGAGGTAATCCAATTATTCAGGGTCTCGTCAATATTGGCCAAGCTGAACGGCTCGATACCCTTAATGACCTCTTTCACTTTGAGCATGGTCTCGGCGCTGTTCTCTTTCCAGCGTTTCTTGACTGTGACAGGATCATATTCGGTCGGAGCCTCGAAGAAGAAGAAACTCTGATCCCAGATCTCCTTCACGAAGTTGACTCTATCTTTCACCAAACCAGCGACTTTCACAGCAAAGTCGAGCGGGGCATCGATGCCCTTTTCTTCTTTCAGCCAAGCCTGATAGTCCTTGCCTACTTCCTCGTTCGACTTGCGCATGAGCCACTCGTGGTTGAACCACTTGGTCTTCTCCACGTTGAACTTGGCGCCGCTCTTGCTACAACGCTCGAGCGAGAAAGCCTGGATGAGCTCGTCCATGGTGAAGATTTCCTGCTCGGTGCCAGGGTTCCAACCCAGCAGTGCCAACATGTTGATGAAAGCCTCGGGATAGTAGCCCGACTGCTTGTAACCCATGGCCGTGTCGCCGGTTTTCGGGTCGACCCAATACATCGGGAAGACGGGGAAACCGAGGCGGTCGCCGTCGCGTTTGCTGAGCTTGCCGTTACCGTCGGGTTTGAGCAATAAGGGCAGATGGGCAAACTGAGGAGCCTCCCAACCGAAGGCCTCGTAGAGCATGACGTGGAGCGGCATCGAAGGCAGCCATTCCTCGCCACGAATGACGTGGCTGATCTGCATCAGGTGGTCGTCAACGATATTGGCCAAGTGGTAGGTCGGCATGCCGTCGCTCTTGAACAAAACCTTGTCGTCGAGGGTGTTGGTCTGCACATGCACCTCACCACGGATGAGGTCGTGCATGACGATCTCGCGGTCTTCAGGAATCATGAAACGCACCGTGTAAGGCGTGCCGTCGGCAATCAGCTTGTCGACTTCTTCCTTGCTCATCGTCAGGCTATTGCGCAGGTGCTTGCGACTTTGGCAGTTGTAGATGAAGGTCTGCTTGTTGGCTTCGGCCTCTTTACGATATTTGTCAAGTTCTTCGGCAGTGTCGAAAGCGATGTAGGCGCAGCCTTTGGCTAGCAGCTCGTCACTGTATTGTTTGTAGAGATGTTTGCGGTTGCTCTGCTTGTAGGGACCGAACTCGCCACCCACGTAGTCGCTCTCATCGAACTTGATGCCGCACCAGTCCAAGGACTCCACGATATATTGCTCGGCGCCGGGCACAAAGCGGGTTTGGTCGGTGTCCTCGATGCGGAGGATCATCTTGCCGCCGTTCTTTTTGGCAAACAAATAATTATATAACGCTGTACGCACACCCCCAATGTGCAAGGGACCCGTTGGGCTGGGGGCAAATCTTACTCTAACTTCTTTCATGATGATTTTCAAATTACGGGTGCAAAAATAATCAATTCAAAGATTCAAGATTCAAAGATTCAAGATTATTCCTAATTTTGCACAAAAATTGAATTTGATGGAAGACAACTACCAACTCATCACCAAGACGGCCGCCGGACTCGAAGACGTGCTGGCTGCCGAGATCAAGGCCCTTGGGGCGAAGAACGTGCGCCCCATGCACCGTGCCGTCATCTGTGAAGGCAACAAGGAGTTGATGTACCGAATTAATTATGAGGTGCGTACGGCCCTTAAAGTGCTGAAACCCTTCAAGAATTTCTTCGCCAAGAATCCCGATGAACTGTATAAAAAAGTGAAGGAAATCAATTGGTGTGAGTTGCTCCGTACCGACCAAACCTTCTGCGTCGATGCCGTGACGAGCGGGCGTTTCTTTACCCATTCGCAGTACGCAGCCTTGACGGTAAAAGACGCCATCGTCGACCTGTTCCGTGATGTGTATGGCATCCGTCCGAACATCAACACCTTGAACCCCGACCTGCGCATCAGCCTGCACATCCGCGAGGACAAGGTGACCCTGCTCTTCGACAGCTCAGGCGAGTCGTTGCACCATCGCGGTTATCGCAAGCAAGTCGACAAGGCCCCGATGAATGAGGTGCTGGCGGCAGGCCTCATCCAACTCACGGGCTGGAAGGCCGACTGCAACTTCCTCGACTGCATGTGCGGCTCGGGCACACTTCCTATCGAAGCGGCCATGTACGCGATGAAGATCCCGCCAGGGTATTACCGCAAGCAATGGGGCTTCATGAAATGGGACGACTACGATGCCGAACTCTGGCAGCGCATCCGTCAGGAAGCCGACGATAAGATTTGTGATTTCGAATACGAGATTTGGGCTTCCGACCGCTCACCCAAGGCTGTGGCCATCGCCGAGGGCAACATCAACTACGCCCATCTGCAACGCGATATCCACCTGATGAAAAAGGACATGCACGACCTCACCCCACCCGAAGGCGGTGGCATCCTTGTCATCAACCCTCCCTACGGCGACCGTTTGGAGGAAGACGACATCGACAACTTATACGAAGAAATCGGGCACACCTTGAAGCACAACTTCCAGGGCTTCCAGTGCTGGCTCATCACCGACGATGCTGTGGCTTTGCGCCATGTGGGATTGAAGCCTACGGCCAAGATACCCGTATGGAACGGCCCGTTGGAGTGCCGATTTGTTAGGTTTGATATTTTTGAAGGATCCTTAAAGGAAAAGAAGGCGAGGGAGGCGGAATCATAACGTCATTGCGAGGAGGAACGACGAAGCAATCTAGAGAAAAAGTTTCTTGTCTAGATTGCTTCGCTTTGCTCGCAATGACGGAAAGTCATCACTTCTTATTAAATTGATTCATCGTCCGATCTGGACCTTGAACAACGAAGCTCTTGATGATTTCAACGGCTTCGTTCACCTTTTCGTCGACGATGGGCTCTTCAGAGGGTTTCCATTGTCCCAATACGAAGTCCACCTGACGGCCGCGCGGAAAGTCGTCGCCCAAGCCAAAACGCAGGCGGCAGAACACGTTGGTGCCTAGTTTTTCGATGATGTCGGTCAGGCCGTTGTGGCCGCCGTCGGCACCTTGTTTGCGCAGGCGCAACGTGCCCAAAGGCAGTGCGATGTCGTCGTTCACGACCAGGAGGTTCTCCATTGGGATCTTCTCCTGCTGCATCCAATATTTCACCGCCTTGCCGCTGAGGTTCATATAGGTCGTCGGCTTGATGATCAACAAGGTCTTGCCACGGTATTTCACTTCCGCCGTCTGGGCCAGACGACCTGTAGTGAACGAGCACTCCAAGTCCTTCGCCAGATGGTCGGCGATCTTGAAGCCGATGTTATGGCGCGTGTTGTCGTACTCGGCACCGATGTTTCCCAAACAGGCAATCAGGTATTTCATTTCGTCGGGTTCGGTTTGTTTCCGTTTTCGGAATAAACGTGCAAAAATAGGTATTTTCATGAAACCATGTTCATTTTGTAGAGACGTTTCCTGAAACGTCTCCGAACAATTTGTTTGTTTAAGAGACGTTTCAGGAAACGTCTCTACAGGAAAAAAATAGGCCGCCCGAAGACGGCCTATTCGTATGGTTGAATAAATGATTATTCTTCGGTTTCTTCCTCGGCAACAGCGGCGCCACGGGCGGCGTTGACGGCGAAGATGACGGTGTAACCAGGGGTGATGGGGGTCACGTTCTCGATGGCGAGATCCTTCACCTTGATGGCTTCGTTGATGTTCACATCGCTGATGTTGACTTTCACGTAGTCCGGCAGGTCCTTGATCAGGCCGCAAACCTTGACCTTCTTGATACCCAATTTGGGTTTACCACCGCGCATGACACCGGCAGCCGAACCTTCGAGGGTGATAGGCAGCGTGACGGTGATGGGCTTGTCTTCCTTCACGATGAGGAAGTCGGCGTGCAACACCTTGTCGGTCACAGGGTGATACTGAATGTCTTGAAGAATGGTCTTGTAGGTCTTGCCATTGACTTCAAAATCGATGATGTAGGTCTCAGGGGTGAAGAGGATCTTGGTGAAGTTCTTCTCTGCAGTGGCGAAGTGAATCTGCTCCTCACCTGCACCGTACATGACACAAGGAACCATCTCGGCTTGACGCAAAGCCTTAGTATCCTTTTTCCCTACGTTCTCGCGAAGAGAACCGCTCAATGATACAGTTTTCATTGTGTTTGAATGTTTAATTGTTTGTAATTTAATTGTTTATTGTTGTTGTAGAGACGCAAAATTTTGCGTCTCTACAGGATTTTGCATTATTTGAACAACGAACTGATGGATTCGTAGGATTCCACGCGGTGGATGACATCGGCAAACAAGGGTGCGCAGCTGACCACACGGATCTTCTTGGAGGCGTTGGCGGGCAGCGGGATGGTGTCGGTGACCACCACTTCGCTGAATACCGAGTTGTCGAGGCGTTCCATGGCGGGACCGCTGCACACGGCGTGGGTGGCGAAGGCGCGGACGCTCTTGGCGCCGTTGTCCATCATCACCTGACCGGCTTTCACGATGGTGCCAGCCGTGTCGATGATGTCGTCAAGGATGATGACGTTCTTGTCCTTCACATCGCCAATGAGGGTCATGCTCTCCACCACGTTGGCACGAGCACGTTGTTTGTGACACACAGCCAGGTCGCAACCCAAACGTTTGGCATAGGCCGAGGCGCGCTTGGAGGCACCCAGGTCGGGAGCGGCAATCAGCAGGTTGTCGATATTCATCTTCTGGATATGGTCGATGAAGATACTGGAGGCATACAAGGCATCCATCGGGATATCGAAGAAGCCTTGGATCTGGTCGGCGTGAAGGTCCATCGTGATGATGCGGTCCACATGGGCAGCAGTCAGCATGTTGGCCACCAACTTAGAGCCGATGCTCACGCGGGGTTGGTCCTTACGGTCCTGACGTGCCCATCCGAAATAGGGTATCACAGCGATGACCTTGTGTGCCGAGGCACGCTTGGCGGCATCGATCATAAGCAAAAGCTCCATCAGGTTGTCGGTGGAAGGCATGGTGGACTGCACGATGAACACGTGATGACCACGGATGCTCTCTTCAAAAGAAGGTTGGAACTCGCCATCGGAGAAGACGACGACCTGTGACTTACCTAGTTGAGTGCCATAGGCTTCGGCAATCTTGCTGCCTAATTCCTTCGTGGCCCTACCAGCGAAAATGGAAACGTATCTTCCTGACATTGTTGCAAGGATATTATGTTGATTTTTACTCCGTTTTTCGGGCTGCAAAATTAGGGATTTTATCCGTGCGAACAAGACAAAAACAGAAATTTTTCTCAACTTGCTTGCGGTGAATAAAAAAAACCGTATTTTTGCAGCCGCGTTTGACGCGATGAAGCACATGCCGAAGTGGCGGAATCGGTAGACGCGTCGGTCTCAAAAACCGATGAGGTAACACTCGTGCCGGTTCGATCCCGGCCTTCGGTACCAAAGAAAAAGCAGCTCCGCGGAGCTGCTTTTTCTGTTTTTTTATTCCACTGTGACTGACTTAGCCAAATTTCGTGGCTGGTCGACGTTGCAACCTCGCATCACGGCAATGTGGTAGGCCAGGATTTGCAAGGGCACCGTCGCCAACAATGGCGAATAGAGGCACTCCGTCTCGGGAATCTCGATGACATAGTCGGCCATGCGACGGGCCAAGACATCTTTTTCGCTCACTACGGCTATAATCTTGCCGTTGCGCGCCTTCACCTCCTGGATGTTACTGATCACCTTCTCGTAGGTGCTGTGGTTGGTGGCGATGAATACCACAGGCATATCCTTGTCGATCAAGGCGATGGGGCCGTGTTTCATCTCGGCTGCAGGATAACCCTCAGCGTGGATGTAGGAGATTTCCTTCAACTTCAAGGCGCCTTCCAAGGCCACAGGATAGTTCTGCAATCGGCCGAGATACAGCATGTTATGCACATCCTTGTATTTCTCTGCGATATCCTTCACATGGCCACTGTGATCGAGGGTCCACTGTATCTTTTCGGGGATGCGGTCGAGCTCGTCAATGAAGGCTTGACGTTCTTCGTCTTTCATGGAGCCTTTCAGTTCGGCGAGGCGCAAAGCCAACATGGCCATCACTGTTACCTGTGAGGTAAAAGCCTTGGTGGAGGCCACACCGATTTCGGGGCCGGCATGGGTGTAGATGCCCGCATCCGTGGCCCTTGAGATGGACGAGCCGATGACGTTGCATATGCCCAACACCACGGCACCTTTCTCCTTCGCCAGTTGGATAGCGGCCAAAGTATCGGCGGTCTCGCCCGACTGCGACACGGCGATGACTACATCATGAGGGGTGACCACTGGGTCGCGATAGCGAAACTCAGAAGCATACTCCACCTTGACGCGGATCTTGGCCAGTTTCTCGATGAGGTAGCTACCCACGAGGCTGGCATGCCACGAGGTGCCGCAAGCCACAAAGACGATGTTGTCGGCATAAAGCAGCTGCTTCTCATACTGCAGGATGCCACCGAGACGCACCGTGTTGGCCTCGGGATGCAAGCGTCCACGCATGGTGTCGCGCACGATGGTCGGCTGCTCGTAGATCTCCTTCATCATGAAATGGTCGAAACCCGCCTTCTCGATGCTGTCGAGGTTCATCTTCAGCTCCTGCACGTATGGCATGGCCTCCACGTCCTGGATGGTCTTGATGTGCAGCTCCTCGCCCAACTTGATCTTTGCCACCTGCTCATCCTCAAGGTAGACCACCTTCTGGGTGCGGCCTACGATGGGCGTGGCGTCGGAAGCGATGTAATACTCGCCCTCGCCGATGCCGATGACCATGGGACTGCCCTTGCGGGCGGCAATCAGTTGGTCAGGATGGTCTTTTTCCACGATGGCGATGGCGTAGGCACCCACCACATGGTTCAGGGCGATGCGCACGGCCTCGAAGAGGTCGACATGCTCGCTGAGTTGCACATCTTCGATGAGGTTGGTAAGCACCTCCGTGTCGGTCGACGACTTAAAGGTAAAGCCACGTTTCTCCAGCTCCTTGCGCAGGCTGAGGTAGTTTTCGATGATGCCGTTATGGATCAGGGCGATGTTGCCCGACTGCGAACGGTGCGGGTGGGCATTCACCTCATTGGGCTCGCCATGGGTGGCCCAACGGGTGTGCGCGATGCCGATGTGCCCGCTGACATCTTTGGAAGCAGCAAAGGCCTCCAAATCGGAGACCTTGCCCTTTGCTTTATAGACGTTAAGTTCGTTTTTTTCGTTGAGCAGAGCCACACCGGCGCTGTCGTAGCCACGGTATTCGAGGCGCTTCAAGCCCTCAATGAGGATGGGATAGGCCTCTTGTTGGCCTACGTATGCTACTATTCCGCACATGGTTAGTTTAGAGTTTAGAGTTTAGAGTTTAGAGTTGGTGGTGATGTGGGTTATTCAAAAAGACCTTTCACATCGGGAGCTTTTTCGGCACCTTGCGAGGCCTCGAAATACGGTTTCTGATGGAAGCCGAATAGCTTGGCAATGAGATTGGTGGGGAACATGCGGATGAAGGTGTTGTAGTCCTGCACCGTTTCGTTGAACTGCCTGCGCGCATTGGCGATGCTGTTTTCGCAGCCTTCGAGTTGTGACTGTAGGTCGAGGTAGTTCTGGTTGGCCTTTAGGTCGGGATATTGCTCCACGGTGACCAACAAACGCGACAATGCGCCCGACATCTCGTCTTGTGCAGCTTGGAAAGCCTTCAGGTTTTCCTCGGTAAGGTTTTCGGCATCGAGGGTGACTTGTGAGGCTTTGGCACGGGCTTCCACCACAGCGGTCAGGGTACCGGATTCATACTCGGCATAGTTCTTCACAGTGGCGACCAGATTAGGAATCAGGTCGGCACGTTTTTGGTAGGCCGTCTGTAGGTTACCTACGGCTGCGGAAACTGCTTCTTCCTTGGAAACCATAGTGTTATAGCCGCAGGAGGAAAAGCCTATGGCCAAAAACAAAGCCGCAATGGCAATAATGATAATTCTCTTCATAATTATAGGATTTAGGATTAATTCATCAGCTTCATAAAAATCGGCCACAAAGGTAAACAATTTTTTCGTATCTTTGCATTTTATATACACTTACATATTTGGATTTGACAAATGATTGATAATCAACATAAAAACACCGACAACAATGTTGAAAGACAACTTATTAATAGAGGTTGTCGGTTGGAAGAACCTTATACTACCGGCCAGCACGTGCTTTCGTGCGGTCGTTGCAAGCTCAGCCAGTTTGATTGGCTGAAAGACTATGAAAACCAAGAGATTACTGGAAATGTTTGCTTGGCTGAGGTGCGTTTCAAGAACGACCGCAAGGACTATTTCACCTATGCCGAGGATTTGGAATTAGAGGTGGGTGAATTAGTGGCCGTGGAGACCGCCATCGGACACGACATCGGCATTGTCACTCTTTTGGGTGAGATTGTGAAGCATCAGTTGAAGCGTAAGAAATACCGTACGCCACTCAATGAGATGAAAAAAATCTACCGGCGGGCACGTCCCAACGATGTGGAGAAATGGTTGGCCGCCATCAAGTTGGAAGACAGCACCTTGGCACGCACCCGCACCATCGCCGAGAACCTCGGACTGGAGATGAAACTCAACGATGTGGAATACCAAGGCGACAAAACCAAGGCCATCTTCTATTATACTGCCGACGGTCGTGTCGACTTCCGTGAGCTCATCAAGAAACTGGCTGAGGAGTTCCACATCAGGATTGAAATGCGACAAATTGGCGTACGACAGGAATCGGCCAAGCTGGGCGGCATCGGCTCATGTGGCCGTGAGTTGTGCTGTGCCTCTTGGATCAGCGACTTCCAGTCGGTGACCACTGGTGTGGCTCGCGTGCAGCAACTCTCGCCCAACCCGCAGAAACTGGCTGGACAATGTGGCAAGCTGAAGTGCTGCCTCAACTTCGAATATGAGGCTTACGTGGAGGCTTTGAAGGCCTTCTCCGACCCCAACATCGTGCTGCACTTTGAGAGCGGTGATGCCATACACCAAAAGAACGACGTCTTCAAAGGCATCATGTGGTATTCCTATACCACCGACAAAAGCAACATCATGGCTATCCCCGTCGACAAGGTGAAGGACATCATCGCCATGAACAAAAAAGGACAAAAACCCAAGAAACTGGAGGACTTTGCCGTCACGCAGGAAGCCCACACCAACACCAACGAAGGCTACGGCGAGGCAGACCTTAAGAAAATGAGTGACTGATATGATGACAATACAAAACCAAACAACAAACACAAAACCCATGCCCCATACCCTCATGGCGGGCTTGACCCGCCATCCCTCAAGCAGGAAAGCCACCCATGTGCTCGGGAGATTGAGGGTCTTCGCCCGCAATGAGGGTCTCTCACTCAGGGTTTGTGTTTTATTAGCCCTGTTGACCCTAGGGGTGTTCTTCTCTGCCTGCAACAACGACTCATTCGACAAGCGCACCGTCATCCCAGAAGCCGAATGGAAGCAGGAAAATCGAGTGGCCTTCGATGTCGACATCAACGACACCATCAGCCCTTACGAGTTTGGTATCGGTCTTCGTCATCTGGAGAACTACCGTTACAGCAACCTCTTCGTTTTCCTCCATACGACTATGCCTAACGGCAACCATACCCACGACACCATCGAATGCACCCTGGCCACGCCCGAAGGCAAATGGATCGGCAAGAGCAGTGGCAGCATGCGCGACCTTACGGTGCCGCTCAACGAGAACCTCCTCTTCCCCCTGTCGGGAACCTACCATTTCGAAATCGAACAAGCCATGCGCGAACCCGTGTTGAAAGGCATCTCCGACATCGGACTTTACATTGACAAACAATAATACCATGAACAATAAAAAGAAAACCGAACCCAATAAGTCGCACGCTATCCGAAACCTATGGATCATCTTCGGGTCGCTGGTGCTGCTCGTCATCCTCTTCTTCATCGGCGTCGCCACAGGTGTTTTCGGCACCATGCCCACCTTCGAGGAACTGGAAAACCCCAGGACCAACCTGGCTACTGAGATCTACTCGGCTGACGGCAAAATTTTGGGTACCTATTATGTGGAAAACCGCAGCAACGTGCGCTATGCCGAGCTCTCGCATTACATGCCTGAAGCTCTCATCAGCATCGAGGACGAACGCTTCACCGAGCACTCGGGCATCGACACGAAGGCCTTGTTCCGTGTGGCATACGGTGTGCTGACGGGCAACAAGAAAGGTGGCGGTTCGACCATCACACAACAGCTGGCCAAGAACCTTTTCCCACGTGGCGAAAACCTCAGCGCGCCCAAACTCGTGCTGCGTAAGTTCCAGGAATGGATCACGGCCACCAAGTTGGAGCACAACTACTCCAAGGAAGAAATCGTGGCCATGTACCTTAATACCGTTGCCTTTGGTCACAACGCCTTCGGCATCCGCTCGGCCGCCAACACCTTCTTCGACAAGAAACCCAGCGAGATGACCGTCGAAGAGTGCGCCTTGATGGCTGGCGTGGTCAATGCCCCGACGCGTTACAGCCCGATACGCAACCCCGAACGTTCATTGGAACGCCGTAACTTGGTGCTCAAAAAGATGACCGAAAACGGTTACCTCACCCAAGCCGAATACGACTCCGTCTCCCAAATCCCGTTGGATATGACGCATTTCAGCATCAAAGACCACAACACGGGACAAGCCACCTACTTCAGAGAATACCTCCGTTCGGTGATGAACGCTTCCAAACCCGAGCGCGACAACTACGAGTCGAAAGAACAATATGAACTGGAATTGGCCGACTGGAATGAGAACGAACTGAGAGGCTGGTGCAAACGTAACTTCAAGTCGGACGGCACCCCCTATAATATCTACACAGACGGACTGAGAATCTACACTTCCATCGACTCGCGCATGCAAAGCTATGCCGAACAGGCCGTCAAGGAGTTTATGGGAGGCGAGCTGCAGCCCTTGTTCTACAAACACTGGAAAGGACAAAAGAATGCACCATTCTCGCGCCTGACCGCCGACCAAATCGACCAGCTCCTCGAGACGGCAATGAAACGTTCGGAGCGTTATCGTATCCTCAAAAACGAAGGTATGCCTTTGGACTCCATCAAGGCCGTGTTTGACCGTCCGGTGCGGATGACCGTCTTCTCATGGGACGGCCCCATCGACACGGTGATGTCGCCCATGGACTCCATCCGCTATTACAAGTGGTTCCTGCAAGCCAGCTTGGTCTCCATCGAGACGCATACCGGTCAGGTAAAGGCCTACGTAGGCGGCTTGGACTACCGTTTCTTCAAGTACGACCACGTCACGCAGGCGCGCCGTCAGGTGGGCTCCACCTTCAAACCCTTCCTGTATTCCTACGCCATGGGTGACGACGAATTCACGCCTTGCACCAAGATACCCAACATCCCTTACACCATTGAGGTTTCGAAGGGACGATTCTGGTCGCCAAGCAATGGCGGTGGCGGCGGTGGTGAAATCACCTTGAAGAGTGCCTTGGCGCATTCCAACAACTGGATATCGGCCTACTTGATGAACCACTATGGACCCGAAGCTATCATCACCCACGTTCGTCGTATGGGTGTGAGGTCGCCCATCGAGGCCGTGCCTTCCATCTGCTTGGGTTCCTGCGACTTGAAACTGATAGAGATGGTCGGTGCCATGAGTACCTTCGCCAACAAAGGTGTATATGTCTCGCCCGTCATCGTCACCCGCATCGAAGACAAGAACGGCAACGTCATCTACCGCAATGCACCTATCGAAAAGGAAGCCATGAACGAAGTCGCCGCCTACAAGACGGTGGAACTGATGAAAGGCGTGGTGCAGAGCGGTACTGGTATACGTCTGCGCACGAAATACGGCTTCAAGAACCCCATCGCAGGCAAGACCGGCACCACCCAGAAAAACAGCGACGGTTACTTCATGGGCATCACCCCCGACCTCACCACAGGAGTTTGGGTTGGTGCCGAAGACCGTAGCGTACACTTCCGCTCCACCGCCTTGGGTCAAGGCTCGCACACTGCGTTGCCCATCTGGGCCCTTTACATGCAGAAGGTGTATGCCGACAAGAGCTTACATGTGAGTCAAGGCGACTTCCCGAAACCCTATGCTCCCGGCGTCGACCTCGACTTCAGCTGCTACCGCAGTGAAGACGACAACTACGAGGGCGTTGAATACATCGATGAATTCTAAGGGGAATGCGGAATGATGAATGTGGAATGGTATTTCATAAAAAACAATTAAACTATGACATCAAACTTCGTTGATTACGTCAAGATATTCTGCCGATCGGGCAAAGGAGGTTCGGGGTCGCTGCACTTCCGCAGGGAGAAATACATCCCTAAGGGCGGTCCCGACGGAGGCGACGGCGGTCGCGGTGGCAACGTCATCTTGCGCGGCAACGCCCAGCTTTGGACCCTGCTCCACCTACGCTATACCAAGCATATCTTCGCAGGCGACGGTGTTCCTGGCGGCAAAAACCAACTCACAGGTGCCGCTGGCGACGACATCTACATCGATGTGCCTTTGGGCACGGTGGCCTACCGTTCGGAAGACCATACTTTGATGGGCGAAATCACCGAAGACAAACAGGAAGTCATCTTGCTGAAAGGTGGTCGCGGCGGCAAAGGCAATGCCTTCTTCAAGACAGCCACGCTGCAAGCCCCAAAATTTGCCCAACCTGGTGAACCCAACCAAGAGGAATGGATTACGCTGGAGCTCAAATTGTTGGCTGATGTCGGTCTCGTCGGCTTCCCCAACGCGGGCAAGTCTACGTTACTATCGGTCGTCTCTGCAGCCAAGCCTGAGATTGCCGACTACCCCTTCACCACCTTGGTACCTAACCTCGGCATCGTCAGCTATCGTGGCCACAAGAGCTTCGTCATGGCCGACATCCCAGGCATCATCGAAGGTGCCGCCGAAGGCAAAGGCTTGGGCATCCGATTCCTGCGTCATATCGAAAGAAACTCCACCCTGCTGTTCATGGTACCTGCCAACACCGAAAACGTCAAAGCGGAATACGACATCCTGCTCAATGAGTTGAAGAAATACAACCCCGAGCTGATGGACAAGGACCGCATCCTGGCCATCACCAAGTGCGACCTCGTTGATGACGACACCATCAAGGACATCAAGAAACACCTACCCAAGAAAGTGCCGCACGTCTTCATCAGCTCCGTGGCCCAGCAAGGCATCGACGAGCTGAAGGACTTGATCTGGCTGACGCTGAACAAAAACGACGAGGAAGAAGACTGGTAAGCATTTCACTTATGGAAGCCCTCTCCCACATCGACTCCGACCTCTTCCTTTTCTTCAACGGTTTGCATTCCAGTTGGTTGGATAAGGTCATGACACTCATCACCGATATGTGGGTTTGGTTTCCGCTATACCTATTATTAATATATTGGACGATTAAGCAATACGGCAAGCGTTGCTGGTGGGTCTTTCTAGCTGTCGCCTTGGTGGTGCTCTGCACCGACCAATTGGCTTCACATGTCTGCAAACCCGTTTTTCAACGATTGAGACCTTGTTTCAACCCTGATTTCCAAGATTTGATCCACCTTCCAAAAGGCATGGCGGGCGGGCAATACGGTTTCGTTTCCTCCCATGCTGCCAACACCTTTGGCGTTGCCGTCTTTTTAACACCAGTCTTGAAACGATTCCGTCCCTGGACAGCTATCGTACTGTTTGTGTGGGCCTTTGTTTCGAGCTATAGCCGTATCTACATCGGCTATCATTACCCTGGTGACATCCTCTGCGGTGCCCTTATAGGTGTGCTGGTTGGGCTGATCTTATGGAAAGTGTTTCAGCTTGTTGTAGTAAGAAAGGTCTGGAAATCAGAACAAAGAAGTTGAGGAGAAAGGCTTGTCTCCATCATAGAAAACCACTTTGATGGTCGAAGATGGCTCAATGCCACAAAGTGAAGCCAGTTTGGCTTTGTTCAAGGCCAATTCAAGATAACCATGCGTGCCAAAAATGGCCACCAAATCCACCACGTCGACATCCAAATAACTATCCGAGATCTCCTCGACGGTGTAGAGATCACCTTTCACTTGGATGGTGAAGTCGCGACCACGGCGCTCCTGTTCAAACAGTTCTTTCGAGATATTGGTAATCAAGTTGTCGTATGAGTCGATGTGCATCACCACACCTTCGATGGTGTTGTCGCGGGCCACAGCACAGAAGGCGCCGCCCGGGTTCAGCTTCAGGCGTGGCTCACCGATATTGGAGAGCGGTTCACCCTTGGCCAGCATCACGGCCACCTTGGCAAAACGGTCGCGCGTGGCAAAAGTGAAGAAGTCAGAGTCCTGCATCACATCGATACACACCGCCTCATCGAATTTGCCATCAAGAATATGGCTGAAGATACCGTTATCCGTGGAGATGAAATACTGTCCCTCGGCCTTCACCACAACGTGTGGACACTCCATCGATTCAATTGTATCGACACCAATAATGTGAATCGTTCCCGGAGGAAAACACCGATAGCAATTCTTCAGCGTAAACCCTGCTTGCGAAACATTAAACGGTTCGATTTCGTGGGTGACGTCAACGATGGTCGCATCAGGAAGCATTGACAAGATGGTGCCTTTTACCGCAGCCACATAGTAATCCTTTGTACCCCAATCGCTTGTTAATGTGATAATTGCCATGGTCAGTGAGCGTATCGAACTGTCGTTTGCTATAAGTGGTATAGAGATTTTGCAAAGGTATATCATTTATGTGAAACTTACCATAGGTTTTAGAAAAAAAATATCACTATCTTTGCGACCAAAAAAAAGGACTAGAGGCGGCGAAACACGTGACTACGGGACAACAATTCCGCATCCAAAAGTCCCGCGTCAAAAGAATAGGATATGGCAGAACAGATTCTTCAGATAGAAAACGTTGACCCAAAAGAACTACACGGACCCAACGACAAGTACCTGGAGTTGGTGAAAAGTATGTTCCCAAAGTTGAAAATCATCGCTCGCGGTGACTTCGTGAAAGTGATTGGCGATGACGATGAGATTGAATATTTCGCCAGCCGTTACGAGACCCTGATGGTGCAGTTGGAGCGTTTCGGCAAACTCACCGCCCAGACTGTGGAAGATGTGATGATGGCCAGCTCCGACAGCGAGTTGCAGCGGAAGATGTCGGAAAGCGACGTGTTGGTCTTCGGCCGCAGCGGTGTCCCCATCAAGGCCATCACCGCCAACCAAAAGCGCATGGTGACGGCATCCGAACAGAAGGACTTAATCTTTGCCATCGGTCCCGCTGGAACGGGAAAGACCTACACCGCCGTGGCTTTGGCCGTCAGGGCTTTGAAAGCCAAGCAAGTCAGGAGAATCATTTTGACCCGTCCCGCCGTCGAAGCCGACGAACATTTAGGATTCCTTCCCGGCGATTTGAAGGACAAACTCGATCCTTATCTGCAGCCGCTTTATGACGCCTTGCGCGACATGATCCCTGGCACCAAACTTGAGGGTTACCTCGAAGACCACACCATCGAGATTGCGCCACTAGCCTTCATGCGCGGCCGCACCCTCGATCACGCCTTTGTCATCCTCGACGAAGCCCAAAACGCCACGCGCAGCCAGCTGAAGATGTTCCTCACCCGCATGGGACGCTCGGCCAAATTCATCGTCACCGGCGATATCACCCAAATCGACCTGCCGCCCAAGACGCCTTCAGGATTGCCACAAGCCATGGAGGTGCTGAAGGATGTGAAAGGCATCGAATTCATCTATTTGGACGACAAGGATGTGGTGAGGCACAAATTGGTGACGGATATTATTAATGCTTATAGGAAACATCACGAAGAGGAAAAAGAAGATAACACAGAGGACACGCAAGGCATCCCGTAGGGATGCAACGTTCGGTAAAAACAAAACAAAGGAGCAATTTGCATCCCATAGGGATGCGCCATAAAAAGAAAAGATGCCTAACACATACACACAGATACACATACATACCGTTTTTGCTGTTCAAAACAGGCTCTGTCTGATTGATAAAAGCTGGAGAGACAGACTTTACCAGTATATCGTTTCAATTATTCAGAACAATGGTCATAAAGTGCTAGCCATAGGTGGTGTTGGCGATCATGTACATATCTTGTTTGGATTTCGTCCAACCGAATCATTGTCTCATCTCATGCAGGAGGTGAAACGTGATTCGTCAGCTTGGATAAATGCCAATCATTTCGTCAAAGAGAAATTCTCATGGCAGGAAGGATTTGGTGCCTTTTCATACAGCAAAAGCCAAATTCCCAATGTGTGCAACTATATTGAAACCCAAGAAGAACATCATAAGAAAAGAACATTTACAGAAGAATATATTGATTTCTTGGAAAAATTTGGAATTGAATATGATAAACGATACATTTTTAAACCCATTGATTAACATAATGGCACATCCCTATGGGATGTATTTGATCACATAACCGCATTGTTCTACTACCGAGCGGCTTTCCCTACGGGAAAAAGAATAACCCCATTGGAATTCAAAGCTCAGTAAAAGCAAACAAACGAAACCAAACACATCCCGTAGGGATGGACGATCGGTAAAAACAACACAAAAGAGAACAAACGCATCCCATCGGGATGCACTAATTGAAAACAACAACAAAACTCAACAGATATGAAAGCACTAACAAAAACCGACTATCAATTCCCTGGCCAGACCAAGGTGTATCACGGCAAAGTCCGCGATTGTTATTTCATCAACGACGAATATATGGTGATGGTCGCCACCGACCGCATCTCGGCTTTCGACGTCATCCTGCCCAAGGGCATCCCTTATAAGGGACAGGTGCTCAACCAGATTGCCGCCATGTTCCTCGATGCCACCGCCGACATCGTCCCCAACTGGAAGCTCGCCACCCCCGACCCGATGGTCACCGTGGGCCGCCTCTGCAAGCCCTTCCCCATCGAGATGATCATCCGTGGCTACCTCACGGGCAGCTCATGGCGCACTTACAAGAGCGGTCAGCACACCATCTGCGGCGTGCAAATCCCTGACGGCATGAAGGAACACCAGCGCTTCGCCGAGCCTATCATCACCCCGACCACCAAGGCCGAGGAAGGCCATGACGAAGACATCTCACGCGAGGAAATCATCAGTCGTGGACTCATCAGCGAGAGCGACTACGTGCAGATTGAGGACATCACCCGTAAGCTCTTCCAACGCGGTACCGAAATCGCTGCCAAGCAGGGCTTGATCCTCGTCGACACCAAATACGAATTCGGCAAGATTGGCGACCAAATCGTGCTGATGGACGAGATCCACACGCCTGACTCATCGCGCTACTTCATCGCCGACCAATATGAGGAACGCTTTGCCAAGGGCGAGCCGCAGGTACAGCTATCGAAGGAGTTTGTCCGTGAATGGCTGATGGCCAACGGCTTCCAAGGCAAGGAAGGCCAACAAGTGCCCGAGATGACGCCCGAATATGTCAATAGTGTTTCGGAGCGTTATATCGAGCTTTATGAGAAAGTCACGGGGCACAAGTTTGAGAAGGCTCCTGAATCGGAAGACCTTGTCAAGCGTATTGAGAACAATGTTTTGAATTACCTGAAGCTGTAGGTTTCACTATGGCTTATGGCCTATGACCATGGCCGCTCTTACAAAGGTGAGGGCGGCCATAGTCTTTTTGTCACAGACCTATTTCTATGAAATGTCCATCCTTGAAATTCACCACGCTGCGGTAGCCTGCTTTCTTCAGGGCTTCCTCAGCAGAAGCAAATTCAAGGGTGATTTCACTGAAATGGTGCGCATCAGCGGAGATGATGGCAGGAACGCCCATCTTGCAAGCCTCCTCCATCAGCCAAGGCGAAGGATAGAAACCATTGTAGCGTTTCTTGTAGATGCCGCGTGTGTTGATTTCCATCACGAGGCCTTTCTCGCGGATGAGGTCGAGGGTTTCGAGGGCGAGTTTGCGATACCACGGCTCGTCCTCGTGGAAATAGCGGTCGCGGTTGTGCATCTTGATTTTGTCGAAGTGGGCGATGATGTCAAACTGCTCGTTTTCAATCATCTCGTTCGACTGGTCGAAGAAGCGGCGCACGGCACGACGGATGTCGCCATTGAAAAACTTTTGCAAGCCTTCGTCATAGACTTCCCACTTAGGGCCATCGATGAACCAGATTTTTTCTGAAAGTGCCGGCCCTTCGACCCTTCGAGGGGCCTCAGGGGCCTCAGGCTCAGGGACCTTGTCTACTACTAAATGCACCCCACCAATCAGATAATCAAGATGATACTTCTCCTTAGTTACGGCAAAAGGTTCTGAAACGCCGGTGAGGTAATCCGCCTCCAAGGCGCAGTAGATGTCGATTTGGTCTTTGAATTCCTCTTTCAATTGGGCGATTTCAGCCACATAACGCGGCATATCGGCCGATTTCACCGAAAATGTGTTGTCGAAAGGTAGCGGGCTGTGTTCCGAAAAACCAATCGTAGTCAAACCCTGACGGATAGCCTCTTCCACGATTTCTCGGGGCTGGGATTTGCCGTCGGAATAAATGCTGTGGGTATGTAAATTGAAATTCTGCATAATTGAAACAAATTGCGGACGCATTCGATGCGTCCCTACAAGGTTGAAATTACTTTATAAACCTTGTCGCCTCGTCTCACCAGCGACTTCACAGGTATGGAGCAATACTCACCCTTGACCGTCTGCTGGACATTGCCCAAGTCCACGCGGATTTCGGAGAGCGTGTCCTCGTAAACGCCTGTCGTCGGGCCGATGATCATGATTTGTTCGCCGAGTTTGAGGTCGTTGCTGTCCATACGGATTTCGGCCACACCCAATTTGCTGTAATAATTGGTAATGAGCCCGATGTACTCCTTGCTTTGCGTGGCGTGCGAACCATATTGCTTCGACCACTCGAAAGTGCGGCGACCCAGATAATAGCCGTCCCAGAAACCACGGTTATAAACGCTCTTTAGCCGTTCCATCCAAGCATCGATCTTCTCTTGCGTGAAGGTGCCTTCTTGGATGGCTTTCACCGCCTCGCTATAGACCGACACCGTCAGTTTAGTGTATTCCGGCGAACGACCACGACCTTCAATTTTCAGCACTTCCACACCTGCATCCAAGACTCTGTCCAAGAAAGGCAAAGTGCAGAGGTCTTTTGGCGACATGATGTATTCATTATCAAGCATCAATTCATAGCCTTCCTCGCGTTCGCGCACATCGTAGCCGCGGCGGCAGAGCTGCATGCAAGCGCCACGGTTCGAGGACGAGTTGTAGATGTCCTGGCTTAAATTACACTTGCCCGAGATGGCCATGCACAAGGCACCATGACAAAACACCTCGATGCGCACCAAGTTGCCATGAGGGCCACGGATCTGCTGGCGTTCAATCTCTTCCGTGATATGGCGCACCTGGTCGATGTTGAGTTCGCGGGCAGTCACCATCACATCGGCAAACTGAGAATAATAGCGCACCGCCTCAAGGTTAGTGATGTTGCATTGCGTCGACATGTGCACTTCAACGCCAATCTGACGGGCATATTGGATCACGCTTTGGTCGGAGGCGATGATGGCCGAGATGCCGTTGGCCTTGATGGCGTCGAGCAGCTGGTGCATCTCTTCCATCTCCTCGTCGTAGATGATGGTATTGACTGTAACATAACTCTTTACGCCGTTCTCGTTGCAGGTCTCTGCCAGTTGGCGCAGGTCGTCGAGGGTGAAGTTTTTCGCCGAACGCGAGCGCATATTGAGTTTGCCGATGCCGAAATAAACGCTGCCGGCACCGGCTTGTATGGCGGCTGACAGGGCTTCGTAGGAGCCCACGGGGGCCATAATTTCGATGTTAGGTTTCATCATTTTTCCATTAGGGCGGCCCTTCGACCCTTCGACAGGCTTAGGGCTCAGGGACCGCAGTACTACAAAAAAACCAGCCTGAAACTCAAGCTGGCTTTGACAAAGTCGGGATGACAAGATTCGAACTTGCGGCCTCTTCGTCCCGAACGAAGCGCGCTACCGGGCTGCGCT
>JAEEGK010005045.1_pt1 | contig 31989 bp, 24 predicted proteins | sample 8958771 | NCBI WGS metagenome assembly JAEEGK01 (sample SAMN16246547, study PRJNA631951) | gut metagenome | biome: gut microbiome; feature: rumen; material: SC-attached | host: Bos | place: Iran: Karaj | collected 2018-10
TTTCTTTATGTTTCATTATTTCTTTTTTTATTTCATTTTCTTCTCTTTCTTTATATTGATTTTCTAATACTTTAAATAAATATTCATTTTCATTTGCTGGTTTATCATTTACATGTTCTCTTATAAATTGTATTTTTTCTGAATTTTCTTTTGAACGTTTTTGAATAATTTCTAATTCTTTTAATCTTATTTGTTCTAATAATTTTTTCCTTTTTTCTTCTTCTTCTTTTTTAATATTGTCTATTTCTTTTTCTTTTTTTTCATTTGCTTTTAATAATGATGATATAATTTTTTGATCACGTAATTTTTTTTCTTCTTCATATTTTTTTGCTCTTTGTTCTATTATTTCTTTATCTTTATCAAAGTTATCTAAAAATTGTTTTATATTTAATTTTTTCATTTGAGAAATTTGTTCTTCATCTATCATTAATTTTTGTACTTGTTCATTAATATTATTTAATTTTTGTAATAAAATTTCTTTATTTTCTTTTATTTCTTTTATTTGTGCTTTTTTTATATTTTCATCAACTTGAGTTTGAGGATTTATAAGAAGAGTATTATTTTTACTATTAATTTCAATTGATTTTATTTCTTCTTCTAATTTTTCTATTTTTTTTTCTAAATCTTGTTTTCTTCCTGTTAAATCTTTTAAATTTTTTAATTTAATTGTTCCTTCAATATCACCTGATAATAATTTTATTGTTGTTTTATCTAAAATAATTTCATTAATTCTTTTTTTATCTGAATTAATTTCTAATTCATTATTTTCAATATTTAATTTTATTTCATTTAATATTTTATCAATTCCTTCATTTATTCCATTTATTATTTCTGGTTGAATATCATTTTTTAATTCATTATATTTACTTTCTAAATAATTTATTCCATAAGAATTTTTAGGTTTTTTTGGTTTTAAAGGAATATCATTTTTTAAAATTTCATCATCTGATAAATTAATGTCTTTTTCATTTTCTTTTAATGTTTCTATTTCTGTATTTAAATTTTGAGAATTATTTGATTTATTGTTACTATTTTTTGAATTTCTTGATTGAGAACTTTGGGGTTTTTTTTCAAATTTTGTTGGAATTAAATTTGGTGGTTTAAAATTTTTTTCTTTTGATACTATTTCTACTATTTTTTTATTTGAATTATTTTTTGAAGATGAAGAAGGAGATTTACTTAATCTTTCTTTTTTTGTTTTTAAATCAGGACGATTTTTATTTATTTCACAATCTTTTTCTGTTTTCATTTTTTAATAGTTGTTTTTTTTAAAATATTATTTATTATATACTTATATTTAAATTTATATTATTAAATCAAATAGAGAAAAATCAAATTAATTGTTTAATTAAATAATATATAAATAAAATTTTATTTATTCAAATTTAAAATAATTAATTAAATGGGTTGTTTATTCAAATGTTTTCGTAAAAAAAAAGAAATAAATATAAATAATATATCACCATTACTAGACAATAAAAAACGAAATTTTAAACAATTAAAAGTAATTGGAAAAGGAAAATTTGGAAAAGTATTTTTAGTTCAAGAAACAGAAACAAAAAAATTATATGCAATGAAAAGAATAAAAAAATCAGACATAAAAGATAAACAATTAATACACCAAATAAAAGAAGAGCAAAAAATTTTAAAAGAACTAAATCATCCTTTCATATTAAAATTATATTATTCATTTCAATATAATAATAATTTATATTTAATATCTGATTTCATGCAAGGAGGAGAATTACATTTTTTATTATCAAAATCAATACAATTAAAAGAAAAACAAGCAAAATTTTATTTAAGTGAAATACTTTTAGGATTAGAATACATTCATAAAAATAATATAATATATCGAGATTTAAAACCAGAAAATATTTTAATAGATAAAAATGGACATATTAAATTATCTGATTTTGGTTTATCAAAAATATTAAATGAAAATAATGATATAACATATACATTTTGTGGAACTTCATATTATCAAGCACCAGAAATTAATTTAGGAAAAGGATATGATAGAATGTGTGATTTTTGGTCTTTTGGAATTATTATGTTTGAAATGATTTGTGGTTATAAACCTTTTGATATTAATGAAAAAAAAAAAGTAATTATTGATTATAATAATTTAACAATTTCTTTTATTGATGATATTAAAGATTCTAGTAAGGATTTAATTAAGAAATTACTTGTTGTTAATCCTAAGGAAAGAATAGGATTTAATAGTATTGATGATATTAAAAATCATGATTTTTTTAAAAATGTTGATTTTAATAAAGTTTTATCAAAGGAAGAAATTCCTCCTTTTATTCCTCAAATTGATAATGATTTAGATTTGAAGTATTTTGATACTAAATTTACTGATATGGAATTACAAAGTTTTGATAATGGAGATTTTTTAAATAATGATGATAATGGTAATGATAATAATGAATTTGAAGGATTTAGTTATTCAGAAGATTAAATCATTAATTGTTTTTATTAGAATTTATATGTGAATATTTGGATAATAATATGTTATTTTTTATTCATATTTAAACAAAAAAAAAAATCACTTTTCATTTCTATTTTTTTTACCTTTTTATCTTGATGATAAAATTAAATTTAATCCCAACAATTTTTAATACAAGTAAAATAAATCCAGAAGGATTAAAAAAATTATGATAATTTTTTCCAAAAAATGTCAGTATTAATAAAAAGTTTTTCTTGAATATATAACATCATATGCAAATGATGCCAAAACATTTAATATGTTTTATTTATTTTTTTTGTATCTATTTGGAATTGATTTGCTTTTTTATTCTACCATCTTTAAAATTTGATATGTATATTTTTATGTCATATTTTAATTCTGTTCTATTTTCTATTATATCTCGCTCATTGTGTGAATGCATTATAAATCTGTTTTTGATAAATATTCTTTGTATCATATTTTCTTTTTGGAATTATATATATTAAGATAAATAATAATATTTATAGTAATAATAATATTAAATTTGATTAAGGGATTTTAATTATTTTTAAGTTGAATTTTTTATTGTAAATTTTTAATAGTTTTGGATTTTTTAATCGTTTTATTATAATGTCTTTTTTCTATTTAACAATTTAGTAAATTTATATATATAAAAAATTTCTTTTATTTTTTTCATATTATTTTTTGAAATAGAATTATTGATAAAGTATTATTAAATTATTTTTTTTATAGTTTAAAATTATTATAAATAACTTAAGTAAAAAAGAAAAAGTGCAACAAATCTATTTAATTAATTTTTCTTTTTTAATATCATTTATTAAAATAATGCTAATAGACATTTTAGAAAATTATCAAATCCCTTTTGAAGGAGAAAAAAATTTAAGAACTAAACCTTCAATTTTTATGGGTAAAAAATCTTTTTTATTATCAAATTATTCATTTAATGACACTATATTTCAAAATGATTCAAAAGAAGATTTTAAAAAAAATGAATTGATTCAAAAGATAATTCAATCAAGAACTAATTCTGCTATTTTAATTCAAAGAAATATAAGAAAATTTTTGTTAAAAAATCAATTAAAAATATATTTTTTCATATCAAATATTATATTAAGAAGAGAAAAATCTGTTTTATTAATTCAAAACAAATTTAGAAATTATTCAATTCAAAATCATTTTAAATCTTTATTAAAAAATGATGCTATTTTTTTATATGATTTTCCAATTGATTTATTAAATAGTATTTGTATTCTTTCAAATTCAAAAGAACAATTTTATAAAAATATTAATAATAATAATATTGAATTATCAATTCAACTTTATAAACCTAATATTTTATTAAAATTTCATTATAGTAAATATTTAAATTGTTATTATGTTCCATTAAAAAGAATAAAAATATTTAAAAAAAGATTAATTGTTAATATAATTATTAATGGTGAAAAAATAATTGATCCAAGATATTCAATAATTAATGATTCAAAAGGAAATTTTTTTAATGTTATAAATTCATTTATGATATTTAAAAAATTAAAACAAAGATCTCCTATTATAAAATCAAATTTTAAAGAACCAAAAATATGGGAAGAACTTTTTCAATTGAAACATCATAGAAAATTAAGTTATGATACTGCATCTTTAAGTTCAAAAACCGATATTTCAAAAGAAATGGAAAAAAATCAAGGAGATTTTACATGCATTTATAATAGAAATAATAAAAAAAAGAATACAAATCAAAAACATATATTACCTTCAATTTTAAAGTCGAAAAGAAAAAATAACAAATTGATTATTAAGGATAAAATAAAAAAAGTTTCATTTAAAAATGAAATTGAATTACTTGATTAATATTTATTTATAAATAAAGATTTTTATGATTTAGAAAAAGCTTTATATGTAAATTTAGGAAATATAAATAAAAATTTAGAGCTTTCTTCCTTTAAAATAACATTATTTATTAAGAATATTTCCAATTAATTAAATGTAAATATTTATATTAGCAAATGATTTACTATTTAAATATAATGAATGTTAGATATAGGCATTCAATTTAATAAGTTTAATATCATTCTTGATTTATAATAATTTGAATAAATAATGAAAGAACAATGTTATATATATAAATTTTTAAATCGTTTATTTATATAATAATTTAGAATAATAATAATTATTATATTTATATTTATTTATTTAAACAATTTAAATAAAATAAATGATAAAAATAAAAATTTTAAATAATGAATTCAGATAATGAAAATGAACCTCAAAATGTTAATATTGTTGCAAATGAAAATATAAATCCTCAAAATAATCATAAAAAGAGCAAAAAGAAAAAGAAAATTCAAAAAACCAAAATTTATCCAACGTTTATATTTTTATTCATAATTAATTTATCTTTATATTTATATAGAAAATATAATTCAATTAGATTATCAAGTCTTTCAATAAGTTTATATCCAATATTATATAAATTTCAATTTTATAGATTTATAATTCATCATTTTATACATTATAATATATGCCATTTATTAATTGAGATAATAATTACTTATTACATATGTAAAAATTTAGAAAAAATGATAGGAACTTTATTAACTTTTAGTCTAATTTTAGTATTAATTCTTTCAACTTCTTTTTTATTTTTTTTATCAATGATAATTGTAAAATTTTTAATAAATATTTTTAATTTTAGTTATAATTGTGATTTTGTATATGAATGTGGAATGTCTTGTTTACTTTTTGCATTATATACTTATTTAATCGATTTTAAAAGAAATAAAAATAAATTAATTAAATTATTAAATTTTATTGCAATTAGGTCAAAATTTTCTTCAATATATTTTATAATATTTCTATATTTTTTTACTCCAAATAAATCTATATATGGAAATATATGTGGTATTATTTCTATTAATTTAATAAAATTTTTATTTGGAAATAAATTTTTTCCTAAATATGAAGGTGTTTATGATTTTGAAGAATATTTTAAATTAAACAATTATAAATGCTGTTATATAAGTATTATTGAACCAAGTCAAGATATGAAAGAATATTTATTAGAAATTTTTCCTAATATATCTTCAAATAGTATATTATTTAAAGAAGATGAATTAGGAATTCAGTTAACTGATATTGATAATTCAACAAATAATAATATTATTTAATAAAACCTTTCATAGATAATATTATTTTATTCCATTTTATATTTTAAAACTATAAAAAATATAAATATTAATAAATAACATTTAAATTAAATCTTCATTTCATTCAAGATAAAAAGAAAAATTAATTATTATAATGATTTTATTTTCATTAACTATTTAATTAATTTTTCATATTGTTAAATAATAATTTTTTAATTTTTATAAACATTATTATTCCTTTTAATAATTCTCAAAATTCATTATTCTAATTATCAGAAAAAATATTTAAATAAAATAAACTAAAAAATATGGGAACAAAATTATGTTATTGTAATGATGGTCTTGCAAACAAATATGAAACAAGCATTGTAAAATAAATAAATATATATAAATAAAAAATAGTTATCACAAAAAGATAAACAGTCACAATTAACTCAAATTTCAAACTTAGAAAAATTAAATTCAAAAAATACATCATCATCTTTAGTAGAAAAAATAAATTCATTACCTCCAAAAGACCGTTTTACAATAATAAACAAAATAAACAAAATAACATTTGCATATCGTAATCACTTAAATTTAAAAACTGTATAATAAAATATAAAAAAAATAACATTCTTTAACTTTAAAAAAAAATAGGAAACATCAACTCAAAAAACTCAAAAAACATTTTTAAAAAATGAATTAACATTTTATGAAAATTTAAAAATTCCAAAATCAAAAAATAAAATATTAAAAATAATAAAAAACAATTTTGGAATACAAACATTTTATGATAATTCAAAATATATAGGAACATTTAAAAATAATAAACCAAATGGATATGGGAAATTTTATCACCCAAATGGTGATATTTACAAAGGTGAATTTTCAAATAATTTAAATGGATTTGGTGAATATACAAATAATAAAGGAGCTTCTTACTTAGGTAATTTTAAAAATGATATTCAATTTGGAATTGGTTATGAAAATTGGCCAGATGGTTCTTATTATAAAGGTAATTATGAAAATGGAAAAAAAAATGGTATTGGAATTTATTTTTGGAATGATGGTTCTTTTTATGAAGGAGAATGGGAAAATAATTTTATTTCTGGATTTGGAATTTATACTTTTTGTGATGGGAGAATTTATAAAGGACAATGGAAAGATAATATTATGAATGGTTATGGGGAATTTTATTGGAAAGATGGGAAAAAATATTTTGGTTATTATAATAATGATAAAAAAAATGGTTTTGGTATCTTTTTTTGGCCTAATGAAAAATTTTATGTTGGATTTTGGAAAGATGGTAAACAAAATGGAATTGCTAAATTTATTAAAGGGAATGTTATTAAGTTTGGAATTTGGAAAGATGGGAAAAAAGATAAGTGTTTTAATAATGAAAATGAATTTTATATGGAAATTAAAAATGATGAACAAAAGTTTAGTAAGTTTTTTAAAATGGATATTGTAGAAATTAAAAATTTTTTTGAAATTGAGTAATTTATAAATTAGATTTAATAATATTATGATTTTTTATGATTAATATATATTATTCTTTATATAATAATTCATATAATAGTTTTTTTCATTCTTTTTACTAATTATAAAGTATTTGGTCTATAAAATTTTTTACAAAAATTATTATTATAAAATTAATAAATTAAAATAAATACAATTTACCTTAATACTTTTTTTTGAATTGAAAAAATTACCCATAATATTAAATATAAAATTTAAAATCATTAATATTTACAATCATAAAAATATAATATTTTTACAATTATATTCAATCCTAATAATTCTAATAATAGATATTTTAAAAATTCAATTCCTTATTTATTTAAGGTTGTTAATTTTTTATTTTTAATTTTTATAATTTCTATGTTTCAATTTAATATGATGCTTTAAAGAGTTTTCAGTACTATAACTCCTTTTACAATTTTCAAAATTACAAAAATATTTACATTTAATTTCTTTTTTACACCTTCTATATCTCTAAATATTAATAAATTAAAATACTTTTCTTTTTGTATATAAATTATTAATTTTTATATTTTTTGTTTTTTCTAATTTATTTATAATCATTTTTAATTTATTTTTTTCTTTTATTAATTCTTGAAGTTTGTATTTTAATAACTCATTTGATTTAAATACTTTCGAATATTCTAGAAAAAATTGAAAATTTTTTTCAATTAAATAATCCTTTTCTTCTTTAGAAATATCAGATTTATTAGAATACATGTTTTTATTTCGCTTTAAATTTACGTTTGAATAGTTTATATTTATATCTAAATCATTCATTTTTTTTTAAATTTTTTTCATTATTTAAAATAAATGGATGAAGGTAAATAATTTAAATTTTATTTTAGCATCAGTTGATACTATACCTTTATTTTCATTAAATGATAGTGTTTATGATCATTCATTAAAATCATATATGAATATAAATGAAAAAAATAATAATACTAAAAATAGTATTACATATACTGATGATTCTAAAGCTGATAATTTTATAGTAAATAAAAATGAATTATACTCTACTCAAATTAATATAATAATATCACAAATAGAAAATTGTTGTAATAATAATAATTTTATTTATTCTGAATATCCTTATTTTAAAGAAGAAAATAAAACAAATTATATTCCACAGTTGTCAAAAAATAGTGAAATACTAAATAAAAATCAAATATTAGATTTACATAATAATTTACCATATTATGAACAATATAAAAATATGAATTTATTATATTCTCTTATTCATGATGGTTCATCAATTAAAACTTTTTTAAATAAAACAAATGGGTATAAAAGTTTAATTTTATTTATTAAAGATAATAATAATTGTATTTTTGGCGCATATTCAAATGAAGGATTTAAATATAATCCAAATAAATTATATGGGACAGGTGAAACTTTTATATTTAGCTTTTTTAATACTAATAAAATTCATATTTATTTATCAACTGAAGAAAATGAAAGATACATTTATTCTGATTATAATAGAATTTCTTTTGGTTGTAGTGATGAAAATTTCTCTTTGAGTTTAGAAGATGATTTTCAAAGAGGTTATTCAAAAAAAACAAAAACTTTTCATAATCCTTCTCTTACTTTATCATCTGATAATTATTTTACTATTTTAAATATAGAATGTTATACATTTCAAAACATTTAATTTTATTATATTTAATATTAATTAATTTAATTATACAATAAATATTTTTATATGTACATTATTTATATAAACTTAAATTTTATTTAATATTAAACTGAAAAATAAGTAAATAATATAAAATAATTACATGGACATTATATAATAGCATAATTCTAAAATAAAATCTCACAATAAATGATTTATTCAATTACTTTAATTGAAAATTTACAATCGCAAATTTTAAAATTCATATCTCTTGATATTTTAATACTAGGCCATTTTTCATTAATAGTAAAAAAAGTTCCATTTGTACTATTTAAATCTTTAATATATAAACTATTATCTAAAATATCAATTACAGCATGTTTTTTACTAATAGAATTATTTTTAATATTGATATTAGCATTATTTCTCCCAATTGAAATAGGAACATCTTTTGTTTTATCAAAATAATAAATTTCTCCTTCAACTTCAATTGAAAAATTATTATCATTTTCATTTTTTGGTCCTTTTATTATAATAGGAATTTTTCCTATCATAAACTCTAAAATTGAACCATTTTTTAAATAAAATTCATTATCAATATTATAATAAATTTTCAATTGTTTATTAATTAAAACCATTTCAAAAAATTCTTCATTTTTATCATAATCAATTGAAAATAAAGGATTATTTTTAGATAATGGAGTCATTGATTCAATTTTTCCTCCTGGCATATTTAAAATAAAATCAATAACAATATTACCATTTATATCTTCTTGTTCTCCTAAACCAAAAATTGTATTTCCATTTTTTTTTATTCTGTTTCCTATTTTTAATCCAATTCTATCAATATATAAATCTTTATTCCAAAATATTTCTCCTATTAATTTTAATTCTTGTGTACTTAAAACTTCAGTATCAAAAAATTGATTCATATTAGTTTTACCTTCTTTAACTTTCATATTACTAAATGTTATTATTGAAGAATTTTTATCAAAACTGTTTAAATTATAATTATTGCTAATATTAAAAGCACTATTTCTTGATTTTTTCTTCTTTACTAATTCTTCTCTATTAAATATTCCATCTCTTTCTTTTTCATTTAAATAATTTTTTTTATTTGAATTTGGATATTGAATTGATAAATTATCATTTTCTTTAATATTATTACAACAGAAAAAAAAATTTCTAAAATCAAACATATATTAAATACTTTATTTTAATAAAAAAAATAATAACATAAATATATTAAAAAATCAATTAATACAAAATATAAAAAAAAAAAAATATTCAAAAAAAAAAAATTATAAAAAATATAAAAAAACAAATGTCAATAAATAAACTAGCATTTACACCAGGAATAAAACAAAACAAACAACCAAATATTAAAAGAGCAGAATCAAAAGCAAAATATCATGAATTTAAATCATCATCAACAAGTAACATTTTTTTAAATTCAACAATATCATCACCAAATGTAAAAAATATGATAAAAGCAGTTGCAACAATATTACAAAGTCAATTAAATGAAGATATGAATTTAGGAAAAACAATTTCAAAAAAAAGTGATTTGTACTTTTTTTCTGAAGAAAAATATATTGATGAATATCCGCAATATTTTGATAAACAAAGAATTGAAAATATAAAAAAAATTCCTACTTTAGATGATATGATTAATTTTATTGAAGCATTATATAATTGTGTTCAATTTTCTTCTGAATGTTGTATTATAAGTTTAATTTATATTAATAGAATTATTGCTTTAACTGGATTAAGTTTACAAACTACAAATTGGAGACCTTTAATTTTTGTTTCTTTAATGATCAGTCAAAAAATTTGGGATGATAAATATTTATCAAATGGTGATTTTTCTTATATTTATCCTTTTTTTGAAAAGGCACAATTAAATATTTTAGAAATGAAATTTTTAGAAATGATACAATATAATGTTTATGTTAAATTAAGTGTATATATGACATTTTATTTAGAATTAAAAACTCTTGTTCAAGATGAATATGTTAATAAAGCAATGAGTAATTATGATTTTAAAAAATCAGAACATTTAATTAAACCAAAAGTTGAAAGGAAATTAAGAAGAAATAAATCTGAAGGGAAATTCCTTATTAGTGGAGAATATTATAATTATGTTATAAGTTAATAATATCTATTATATATCATATGTTCATTTTTTTAATTTTTATGTAATATATGATGAAGAAAGTATTTAATATCAATGTAATAAAAAACTAAAAATAACATTATTTAAAATTAAAAAAAATAAAAAAATTTTTGAAAAATAATTTTTTTTACTCATTTATATAAATAAAACTATTTATTTTTCATATCAAAATCATAAAAATGACAAGTCATATAAGAGTAAGCGAACAGAGTTTATTAGCATTGAAACAAATAGCAAAAATATTATATGAAGATGAAACATATGTTATATTGAATTACATAATAAGTAGAAGAGAACAACAATTAATAAGTGAAAGTGATATGGTCGATAAATTAAATCTTCCTTTTTCTGTAGTAAGAAAAAACCTTTTAATGTTAGAAAAACATGGAATTCTTCTTCAAAGTGAACATAAAAAACATTATGAAGAAAATGACTTTTCAAATAATAATAATCAAAATTATCAACATACAAGATTTCAACCTAGAAAAAATAAATCAATGGATTGGCAATTAAATAATACATTTTATAATAATTTACAAGCAAGATTTAATAATTTAAAAGTTAAAATAAATGAAAAATTAAATCAGAGAAAAGAAGTTGTTTTTGAATGTGAAAAATGTGGACATAAATATTCAGTTCAACAAGTTGGTTTTTGTAATAATGAATGTGAAATATGTATAGATCATCCTAAATTAATTGAAAAAGGAGGAGAAGATGTTACTGAATTGAAAAAAAAGTGTAATGAATTAATTAATGATTTAAGTATTATTTTTAATAATAATTCTAATAATCAATTTGTTAGAATTGGTCCTAATAATTCTAATAATAGAGATTATAGTAATATTAATATTAATAATACTAATTTTGAAGTTAAATTTCCTGATAATGATAATAATAATAATGATCCTCTTGGAGATCCTATTGTTAATGAATTATTGAAAAATGTTAAAAAAAATGAAAAGAAATATAAAGATTTTTGTGATTTTGTTGAATATTATAATACACATAAATAAATTTATATAGTTTTAAATTTTTTTTCATTTATTTAAATTGTTATATGTTTTTTTTATACTTTTTTATATTAATTTTAAATTATTTGACATTCAAATAAATAAATATATTATAATTTATTTTATATTGGACTTATTTTTTTTTACTTTTTTATGTGATTTTTTTTCATATTTTTATTTAATGATTTTTATTATTTTTTTTTGAATTTAATTAAAAATTTTTAATAATTGTTAAAATAATTAATTAAAAATGAATTCTTCTAATATTGAATTATGTAATAGATGTAAAATAAAAGAAGTTGAATTTTTTTGTAAAGATTGCTCACCTTTTAATAGATATTGTTCAAACTGTGATACATTTATTCATTCTTTACCTTCAAAAAGAGAACATCACAGAGAATTAATTCATCAAAATTATAATGAAATTTATATGAATGATTCAACTCTTCCATTTTCAAATAATTCTTTTCAAACCCAAGTAAATTCACATTCAAAATATATAACTCAAAATCCAATATATATTTATGAAAATAATATAAATAGTTTGAATGAAAATAAATCTCAAAGATATAATAATAGAATAAATAAAATATATGATGAAGAGACTAATGATTTATTTAAAAAGAATTTGTTTCTTCAAAAAGAATTAAATAATACACATAAAAAATATGAAAGTCAAATTTTAGATTTAAAAAATATTATTGAAGAAATTAAAAATAAAAATTCTAATGAAATAAAGAAACTAATAGAAGAACATGATATTGAATTAAAAAGAATAATAAACGAAAAAGATAATCAAATCAATTATTTAAACAATCATAATTTTGAATTGGAAAAACAAAATAATGAATTAATAAATAAATTAAATGAATATTCAGAATTAATGAATAAAAATACAAATGGATTAAATGATAAAGTTAATGATTATGAAAATACTATAATTTCACTTCAAAAAGATAATAATAATATGAAAGATTTTTATGAAAAAAAAATTAACTTTTTTTCACAGAATTTTTCATCAGAAAGAGATAAAATTATTAATTCATATGAAGATACACTTGAAAAATTAAATTGTAATTTTAATGATTCTAAAGAAAAATATTATAATATAATTAATGAAAGAGAAAATGAAATTAAAGAATTAATTAATAAACATAAAAATGAAACTGATAATTTAAAACACGTTATTCTAGAATTACAAAAACAATTAGAAGAAATTAGATTAGATCAAGAAAATTTAATTCAATTAAATGAAGAATTAAAAAATGAAAATGATTCTTTAAATGAACATTTAGATATGGCAAAAAAAGAAATTAAATTTCACATTAAAGAAAAAAGAAAAATAGATGAAAATTGTAAAGATTATAAAAGTGAATATGATAAATTAAAATATGAAAATAAAAAAATGCAAAGACTTTCACATGGGAAATTTAAAAAAAACAAATAATATAAAATTTAATGATATGTCATATTTAATATTTTTTTAATATTTTAAAATAAAATTTAAATAAAATTCCTTTTTTAAATTAATTAAAAATTAAATGAACCAAAATATTTCTTGGATTGATAATGTAATTCATGAACATCAAAACCGTATATATTTATCTTAAATAATTTTTATATATAGAAATAACTGATTTTTCAAAAAATAAATATTCAAATAATATAATAGATTCAAATCAAAAGAATAATTTAATATTTAGTGATAATGATTTAAAAATATCAAATTATCCTTCAACAAATAATGATAAAGTAAAATTTGAAAAATCTTATGAAAATATTAATAATAATTCATTATTAACAGATACAAATAGTACAACAAATACAAATATTTTTCAAAATAAAACAAAAAATTTTTTTTCAAACAATTTAATTAATACTAATATTTCTTTAAATAATAATAATAATACTAATCTAATTCAGAATTCAGATTCTAAAAATTATTTTGACAATAATTTTTCAACTAAAGAAAAGTATATTAAAGGAATAAATTCATTTCCAAATTATGAGCATTTTAATAATGATTCTCAAATTAGAATTTTAAAAGAAGAAATAACTCAACTTAAAAATGAAAATGAAATATTAAAGCAACAAATTCAAGAATTAAATTCATTAAAAGAAAATGAAAAAATTTCAAATGAATTATCAAATGAAATAATGAATTTAAAACATAGAATTTCAGAATATGATTCTATTATAGAACTTACAAAATCAAAATATAATGAAGAATTAGAAAAATATAAATTACAAATTGGAGAATATAATACATACATTCACTTATCATATCTTTTTTTTAATAATATAACAAATAATGCAATGTCTGCATTAAATTTTGATTTAAAAAAAAACAATACAATTTTAATTTCAATTGAAGAATTCAGAGAGAAATTAAATCAAATAGAAAATTTCATATATGATACATTAAAAGAAAATTCAAATATTAAAATAAAATATCATAAACTATTAGAAATAAATAATCAAAATTGTAATAATTTTGATAATGAAAGTAATAATAATAATTTTGATAAAAATTCAAACAAACCAAATTTAATAAATGATTCATTTCAAACTGCATCAAGTATTTTTAATACAAATATTAAAGGACCTGAAAATATATTTGATAATAATTATGAACAAATATCAATAAATAAAAAACCTGATATAAATATTGTAGATAGAAAAGATAGTAATAATATTCAAACTCAAGGAACTTTAGAAATATATAAAACTTTAGAACAAAGAGTAAATATTTTAGAAAAAGAATTAAAAATTCAAAAGAAAAATAATAATAATATAAATTCAAATCCAAAAGGCAAAATTTTTTATACATTAAATACAAAAAATGATACAATTATTAGAAAAGTAAGACCAAAATCAATAAATAAAAATAATGATGGAAGTGATTATTCTCAAAATGAAATTATGTTAGAAAAACCTAAAAAAGTTATTAAAAGAAAAAAAAGAAAAAATTATAATGGAAGTAATAATGGTAGTATTAATAAAAATCAAAAAGGAAATTTAAAAAATATTAATGACAGAAGTATTACTCCAATTAAAAAAATGAAACAAATACCTTTTGCTATTAATTTCAAAAATGGAAATATTAAACAAAAAAAACATTAATTTATTATTAATAATATAATTATGAATATCAATTTTATTAACTTAATAATTAATTAATTGATTTTATATATTTAAATAAATGAAAATAATTATTAAATATTTAATAACTAAATAAAAAAAATTTTCTTTTAAAAAACTAAAATATAAATTAAACAAAATTAAAAAAAAAATAAAGATAAAAAATAATATTAATGGAAAACGAAGAAGAAGATTTTAAAATAACAGAAAATGAAATAAACAATAATAGTAACGAAATAGACTTTAAAATAGAAGACATATTAACATCAACATCAGAATTTCAAAATAGTTTACGTCAAACAAAACAATCTCAATTTACAAATTATGAAGAAGAAGGTCCAATAAATTTAATAGAATTCCAAAAAAAAAACTTTATTTTAAACAAAGAAGCTTTAGAAATATTAAGAAATATAAAAGAAGAAATTGTTGTGGTATCAATAGTAGGAAAAGCAAGAACAGGAAAAAGTTATTTAATGAATTTATTATTAAATTCAAACAATAATCAAATAAAAAATAAAGGTTTTAAAATAGGATCATCAATAAATTCATGTACAAGAGGAATTTGGTTATGGAATACACCAAAAGAAAAACCAAATTCAAAATCGAAAATTTTATTTATTGATTCAGAAGGAACAAATAGTGTTGATATAAGTACAAAAACATATGATTCAAAAATTTTTGCTTTAATAGTTTTAATATCATCATTATTTATTTATAATACAAATGGGAATATTGATGAAAAAAGTATTAGTGAATTAGCATTAGCTGCTCATTTATCAAATTCTATTGCGACAAATGCTAAAATTGATAAAGATGTTTTAATTGAAGAATTAGCTCCTAAATTTATTTGGACTTTAAGAGATTTTACTTTAGATAAAGTTGATCCTGAGACTAATGAAGAAATTTCTAGTAATGAATATTTAGAATTGTGTTTAAGAAATAAGATTTCTGGGAAAAATAGTAATGAAAATAATATTATTAGACAAAATATTATTAAATATTTTAAAGAAAGAGAATGTATTACTTTACCTAGACCTGCTGATGATGAGGAAAATTTACAGAATTTAGATAAAATTCCTTTTAATCAGTTAAAACCAAATTTTAGAAAGGAATTTTTAATTTTGAAAGAAAAAGTTTATGAAAGTTCTAAACCTAAAATTATTAATAGAAAAAGAATTAATGGTCCAATTTTAGCTGATTTATTAATTGCTTTTGTTGATTCTATTAATTCTGGTATTGTTCCTAATATTAATACTGCTTGGGATAATATTATATTAAATGATATTGAAGATTTTTATAATCAAAGTTTAAAATATTTTAAACAAAATGTTAATAAATGTAATAATGTTAGAAATTTATATAAATTGAAATTTAATTCTATTATGAATTATCAAAATGTTTTAATTCAAAACAAGGAAATTTTAGATAATGAAAGATATAAAGGAAAATATGATAAGTTTTTAAATGATCTTGAAAAAGAAATAAATATACAAATGAAGAATAAAGAAAAAGATTTAAAAAAAGAAAATATAAAATTAGTAAAAGAAGCAATTGATGTAAAAGAAAAATTATTAGATTCAAATATGTTTAAAGAAACATATAAAAAAGATAATAATTATGAAGATTTAATTAAAGATTATTCTAATTTTTTAAATGCTGGAAAGGAAAAAGATAAAATTTCGGATAAAGAAACATTAAATATAATATTTAAAAATGATTTAAAACAAACAAAAGATATTCTTTATTATTTAATAACACAAAAAAAGTCGGAATTTAATAAAATTAAATCTTCAGTTGATAAAGAAATAAGAACTAATAATTTTATTATTGAAAATAATAATGTTGAGCCAATTATAGAATTAAATAAAACATTAGAACAACAATTAAATCTTTTAAATAAAGATAAAATTAGAAAAGATAAAGAAATTGAAGAATTAGTTGAAAAATATAAAAAATTAATGGATAAAAGAGATGATTTAAAACAACAAAGACAAACTGCTTTTATGAAATCTTTGAGAAGATCTAATTTAGCTGATATTAGTAATAATAATCATTTATTAAAATCAAAAGGTATTTACTCTGAATTACAAGGTGAAGAAAAAGGATGTAATTGTGAAGTAAAAGATATTTGTAATCTATTTTAATAAAAAAAACACAATTAATATTTATATTATATAATAATTTTTAATAAAAAAAATAAAAAAATTATCAAAAAACAATTTTTACATAAAAAATAATTACATATAAATAATATTTGACTCAAAAATAGATAAAATAATTATTATTTAAAAATAAAGTAATTAAATTAGAATATCCTAAATTAAAACAAAAAAAAATTTATAAATTTTCTTTTTCAAAATATTTTTCAATTCTATTATTCAACTGTTGAATTTTATCACTTAAATTAATAACATTATCATCCAAATACCTAATTTTTTTTTTAACCATATCAACATCAACAGCCATTTTATATTTAATTTGAAATCTATGAACAACATCTTTATATTTTTTTCTATAAAAAAATTTATCTCTAGCTCTTTTAATCATAATTTTTTTTTGAGTATTATTATTAGGAATTTCTCCTTTAAAATACTTTCTTTTAGTAATAACATATTGAAAATTATTTTTAAAATAAGCAACAGCTAAATTTTTAATTTTATCTCCTTCTTCTAATCTTTGAATAAAATCCAAAGTTCTTTTTTCATTATCATTTAATTCAGTAGTTGATTGAAAAAAATTAATATTTAAAGCAACAATAATAGTTCCTGAAATTGCAATAATAAAACCAACAAATCTTCCAAGTATACTAACTGGATAATAATCACCATATCCAACAGTAGTCATTGTTACTAAAACATTCCAAAAACAATTTAAATATTGACTAAAGTTATTTGTATTATCTTCATTTCCTAATAAATTATAGACTGGACCTTCAATTATTTTCAACATATATGATAATGTTAAACATACTAAAAGAGTTATTAAAATTAAAGTTTCTAATGTTTTACTTATTAATAAACATTTAAATGAAAAAATATATCCTGATTGTTTTCCCATCATTTTACATATTCTATCTGCTCTAGCGCCATGATAATTTGAACATAAAATCCAAAATTTAATAAAATAATAACTTCTAAATAACATTATTGCAAGGAAAAAATCATTTATATTATATTTAACTTCTAATAAATTCCAATTTTTATTTGTTGTTACATATTTATTTTTAAATAATAAATTTGGATGTATTATTGCAAATATAATATCAATAATAAAAGTAGAAAATAAATCACTTTGGAAAAAATTATCAATTGAACTAATATATTTTGCAGAACGATATAAATAAAAATAATGAATATATTTTGGTATCATAACTAAAATAAAACCAGCAACTCCAATAGAAACTGAAATTAAAGAAATATTAATAACATCTTCAAAATAACCAAATTTATAACATTTTTTATCATTACATGTTCTTGTCTCATAATATATTATTCCACTTCCTATACTTAATGCAACAAATAAAGTTGATATCATTTCATCTATAAAAAGTGTATTATAATATACTTCTGTTAAATGTTCATCTTCTAAATTTTGTTCGTTTTCTAAAAAATTTGTTAAAAATACCATTTTAACATCTGTTAATTGGGTTAAACTAAAACGCCGGCCTAAACTTTTACGATTTGGACTTATTGTATTTATATTGTTTTCATTTTCTGGATTATTTAATAATATATTTGAATTACTTATTGTTTGAGTATTATTTTGTAAAATATTTTTTGATGTTGTTTTTAAATTATTTATAGATTCGTTTTCTATTTGAAGATTTGACATTTTAGATTATTATTTTTTTAGAATTTTTTTTATTTTTTTAATATAAGGATGGTTTATTAAAGATAATTATTATTTCAAATAATTAAACATTACTTATTAAAATATATAATATATTCGAAAAATTTAAATATCATTATATTGATAAATAAGGAAAAATAATATATATTTAGTTTTAAATAATATAATTATTATTATGAAACTTATGGAATTCATTTCAATGAATATGAAAATTTTAAAATCTCATGAAACAAATTCATATTTTATATTATTATCCAAAATTTTTTTATTGTTAAATTAAAAATTCAAAAAAGTAATGAAAAAGAATATAATTTCAATTAATTTAAATTCAAAAAGAAGAAATATAATATCAAAAATAGAAGAAAAAGATGAAAGTAATTTATCCAATTCATCAAATTTCAAAAATAATGAAGATATTATAATAGAAACAATAAACAGAAAAAAAATAATTAAAAGAAATAAAATAATACCATATGATTCAAAAGAAATGACAACAACTGATCAAATTGAAAATACTTCAACTCCAAAAAATTTGTCAATTTCTTATAATATTATTTGTAGTGTAAATTCATTTAGATTTAAGCATAAATCACCTTATCAATATTATCAAAATTGGATTAATTTGAATGTAGTTAAAAATAATACGAATAAAGCAATTTTAAAAAGAAATTCAAAAATAAATAATGAAACTTCAGAAAATAAAAAGAAGAAAAAATGTTGTTGTTCAATATTTTAAGTTATTGTATTTAAGAAGTATTTGGATTTTAATTATAATTAATAATGGTTATTCTATTTTAATATTTTCAATGATATTATAGTTTAATTGATATTATTTTTTCCGATATCATAAAAAATAGTAAAATATAAAATTTATTATAAAAAATGAAAATCCACAATCTCTACAAATTAAATCATACTAATAAAAAGAAATATTAATTTATTATATTTTTAAATATTATTAAAATTAAATAATAAAAGATTATAAATATAAATATTTAAAAAATTTATAATTAAACATTTATTATATAATTTAATAAAAAGATAAAAATTTAACTTTTCAGTTTTTTTAGGCAAAAAAAGTTTATTTGCTATATATATTATTTTTGATTTTTATTTTATTAAAACAAATAATAAACCTTACATACATATAAAATTACCTAATTGGATTTTTTTTGACTAATATTATATAAACACAGTTATTTTTCATATATTTTGAAAAAATAAAATTTTCAAAAAAACCATTTACAACTAACTATTAAAATAAAAATATTTTAACAATTATTTAAATTATGAAACCTAGTTTTTGCCTGGCTATTAGGTCTTTTGTTTTTTTTAATAACAGTCTCTAATAATTTAATTTGATTATTCATAATATTTTTATATTTGATTTCTTTAAAATAAAAATCACTATTACTATTCTTATTACTATTATTAAAATTAACATAACTATTATTTTTACTATTATTTTTTTCATTTGAAATATTAATCTTTTTACATCTTATAGAACAAATATTCTGATATATATAATTGTTGTTAGAAATCAAATTATTTTTTGGATGAATTCCAACCAAATTATAATTTTTTTTTTGATTATAACTATAAGAACTATATTCAACTGTTGTTTCTGTGGCTGAATTATCATCAATTTTTATTTTTTTCTTTTCTTTTGGTAAATCAATATTTTTTAATAGAATATTTGGTTTTTTTATTAATTTAATTATTGTTGAATTATCACCTTGACTTTTTATATCATTTAAAATTTGTTTATTAATTATTTCAAATTTTTTTTTTTTGTCGTTGTTTGAGTCAGTGTCTTCAATATTAAAAATTTTTTTCTTAAATCTTATATAGCTTTGAAGAAGAATATTTTTATCTTTAAGATTAAAGCTTCTATTTATTTTTCTTTCATTAATATTATTATTTGAATGAGTTAGAAAAAAGCTTGGATTTCTTTTTCTATCTGATATAGTATTATTTTTTATTTTATTTATTTTCTCTAAAAAATCATCTTTTTTATTTGAAAAAAATATATTTGAAATTTTTAAATATTTTAATAATTTGTTTTTTACATGATTTTTATTTCTAATTAATAAATTTAAATTTATTTTATGATAATTATTATATTTATTCTTATAAGAATTATCATTAAAATTATTTTTGTTATCAACATAAATTATTGTTTCTTTTTCATATTCCTCAATTTCTTCTTTTAAATTTTTTAATTTTTGATTTTTTATATCCAAAATTAAAGGAAGTAAATTATTTCTTAAAGTATATCCATTTTTAAGTAGAGGTGGTTTTAATAATAATATACCATTTATTTTTTCTTTTTTATTTTTGGAATTTAGTATAATAATTTCTTTATTATTAAATTTTTGAATATTAATATTCCTATTTGAATTATCTTTTAATTCAAATATTAAATCTGTATCATTAAATTTAATATATATCATTATTGTTTTTATTAATTTAATTAAATCATAAAATTTTTGATTTGAAATCATTTTTTTATAATCCTTATATAATTTATTATATTTATTTTGACAAAGATTATTAATAAAATATTTGGAATAATTAATAATAACTGATTCAAATTCATTTTTATTATTTTCTTTCCCTTCTAAAAATATTCTTCTTAAATTCTGTCTTAAAAAGTTTTTTAGAACATCATTTAAATCTTTTTTATTAATCTTTTCTGAACCAGGACTTAGAATTTGAATAAAATATTCTTTTATATTTTCTATTTTATGTTCTATATGATTATTTATTATAATTAATAATTCATGAATTAAACTAAATAATATGTTAGGATACCCATAAAAATTTTGATAAAAATAAGAAAATTGAGTACCTAAATTATTCCAAAGTAAATAAAATTCTGAAGATGTTATAAATTGATCATTGTGATTTATTAATAATTTTTCATTTAATTTTTTTATATTTTGTTCATATTCTTTTTTAATGTTAGTTTCTTTTAAAAATTCAATTTCCAAACTTTTTATTTTTTCATCTTTTTCTTGTATAAGTTTATTAAAATTTACATTTTCTTTAATCTCATTGTTAATCATCTATTTTTTTAAAAAAATCTATCATTTATTTATATAATACAATATTAAATTAATTTATTTTTAATTAATCAGAAAAATATTTATTATAATAATAATTAATTGTTCTTCCTTTATTATTAACATATTTTTGTTTTAAAAAATTCCTTTGAGAATAAACCACTGAATTATTTAATTTGTAAACAAAATTTAAATCTCTTTTTAATTTTGAAAAATTTATATAATGTTTAATATCTTTAATATTATATTCTTTTTTTTTATTGATATTTTCTATAAATTTTGATTCTCTTAATACAATTTTTATCTTTCTTTGTTTTGCAGAATGAAAATATTTTCTTTCTTCATAAAATTTTTTTTCTGATGATAATTTATTTTGAATTTTATTTTTAATTGATTTTGTATTTTTTAAAATTTTTCTTTCTTTAGTTTTTATTAATGAATAATTTTCATTTTCTTTTAAAACACTTTTTTTTTCATTTGATTTAGATGAGAATGTACTTTTTTTAAAATTTTGTTTTGAATAACTTCTATTTAAATTAATTTTAGGTTTTCTTTTAAATAAATTTACTGTAAAATTTAATTTTTTCATTAAACTCCAATATACTGTTTTATACTTTATTTTTTTTTCTTTATTTCTTTTTATAATTGAGAGATTTGAACAATTTTTTTTAAAAATGAATTTAGGTTTTTTTGAATAATTATTGGATTCATTAAAATCATAATTGATATTATTGGAACTTTTATTATTTTTTTTTATAGGATTTGTACATTTTATTCTGTTTTTATTATTTTTTGAATGGTTTTGTGGAAATAGTTTTTTTTTATTCATTATTATTTGATATATTGAATTATTATTTTTTTCAATTGAATTATTTTTTTCTATTAATTGCCTTTCAGATATACTTTTTTTTAATCTAATATATTCATTAATTTTATCAAGATTATTAGTCATTTGATTTAAAAAATTCTCAGAAAAATCATTAAATATTTTTACAGAATTGTCAATATGTTCTTCTAATTTTTGTTTGTTTCTTGTAAAATTTATTACTGAATTTCTTTTAAATGAATGAAAATTATGAAATATATATGAAGGATACTTATCATAAAAATTATTATTCATATTAAATTTTTTGAAAGAAAAAGAACAATAATTTATTTAAGATATTTATCATTAATTTATTTATTAATTTAATAATAATTTAGAAATTTTCATTATTTTATTTTTTTAAAATTATTTATTATTTACTTAAAATTTTATTACTACCATTTTTTTTAAATTTCAAATTTTTTAAAAATCAAATTAAAAAAAAATTATTTTAAAATGATAAAATTATCCATTAATTTTTATTCTATTTATAAATATTTTTAACATTAATTTATGTTATATATATTTAAAGAATTTTTTATTATTTTAAAATATTAATATTGTTATTAAATTATTTCTTTTGATAATAAAATTATATATTTTCTTTAATATTTATTAATAAATTAAAAATATTGAAAAAAAACAAAAAATGTAATTTAATATATATAAAAAATTATTTAAAAAAAAATATATAAATAATTTACCTTTTCAATTCTAAAAATATAGTAATAACAGTAATATCATCAACACTGCTCATATTTCTTTTCCATCTTTCTCTAGCAATTTCTTCTAATTCTCTACAAGCAGCATAAGCATTATTTTCTCTTGCATGTTTTCTAACAATCACTCCAACTTCTTCTTCAGATAAAAATTTCCATAAAGATGAAGTCCCAATAACACATATTTTTCCTCTATCCATTCTTAAATTCGATTCTACAATTTCAGGTTCTGATGTTATTCCTAATTCTTTTCCTTGTAAATCACCTAAACTTCTTGATATATTTAATTTGACAATTCTTTTTAAATATATATTTTTATTTTTTTCAAATAAATTTTTTTCATTTATTTTTTCTAAATAATTTAAGTTTTTCCAAAATTGATTATTATTATTTTCATTATTATTTACATTATTATTATTCCCATTTAAATTTTTATTATTTAAATTATCATTATTAATTAATTTATTAAATTGTCTTTTCATTTTTAAAATTCTTTCTGCTTCACTTGGTCTATTTGGAACATGTGGATAAGACAATTTAATAAAATTAGAATTTGAATATAAAACACATTTACAATCTCCACAATTTGCACAATATAATTTATTATATGAATCATTAGGATAAATTACTATACAACATGTTACTCCACTAAAATCAATATCAATATTTAATTTTTCCTTATTTTGAATTAAATAATTTTGACAATTTTCAAATGAATCTGCTAAAATTGAATAATAATTATCATGACTTAAACAAACTTTTATTGAATTGTTATTTTGAAAATAATCTACAAAATAATCTTTTACTATTCTTGATATTTCTAAAGCACTTTTTCCATGTCCATTAAATACACCAAATAAAGATATTGAACCTAATTTTTTTGATATAAAATTTACTTTTGAAAAACAAGTGTTTTTATTTTTTTTTTTAAACATATTTTTTTTGAATAATAATGGATTTAATTCTCCTTTTATTGTTCTATCTTCTGCTTTTAAAATTTTTAATGAATTCTTTATTGTATGATTTAAACTATAATTTGATATTTTATTATTTCTAGTGTATTCACTTACACCTTTTATTTTAAAATTTGCTCTTCTAATTGATAAATCTACAAATGGAAAAAAAGAACTTTTGTGATTGTGTAATCTTTTATCTGTTAAATTTAGACTTTGACTCTTTCTTTTAATTAAATTTATTTTTGAAAAATCTAAAAGTGGTAAGTTAATATTATTTTTGTTTTTTAATGTATCATTATTTATTGCTGAATTATTTCTTTGTAAATAATTAATTTTTTTTATTTTTATATTTTTTAATCTTGAAGATGTTGATTTAGTATTTTGTAAATGTGATACTAATTCCTTTATATCTTTATTTTTTATTAATTCTAAATTTTCTTTCTTTAAAAGTTCGTTTAATGTAAATGATTTATTATGAGAATTATCTTCATGATTTAATTTATTATAGTATGAAATATTAATTTTTCCTCTTGTTGTTAAATCTCTATAATTTTGATATGAAAAATTTCTTTTTAGAGAAAGTAATGGAATTTTTCTCATTTATATGTAAATTATATTAAATAAATATTATTAATTTTTATAAAATAGAATTTTATTTAATTAGAGTAAAATATTTAAAAAATTTAAATTATCTTCAATATTATTATCAAATTCTAAATTAATAAAATGTGGTTTATTTTTTTTTATCATTTTTCGTTGAAAATTAATGCTTAATATTTTATTTCTTTCATTTCTTTTATTTTCCTCATCATCACAATTAAACTTTAAATAATGATTAAAATTAATTAACGTCATTTTTGGCATTTTTTTTGGTTCTAAAAAATTCTTTCTTGTTTGAAAAAATTCATTTTTTTGATTTGATTTAACTAAACTTCCTGAACTTAATAAATTTCCAATATAACGACAATTATTATTATTCAATTTTTTAATATCAAATTTGAATTTTTCACTTCTTGATTTATTTTTTAAATTAAGTTTTATTTTTTTTATACGAGAATTAGGATTATTTTTTGTTTTTATTTTATTATTATAATTACTTGTATCAATTGATTTATTATGAAATGGTCCAGTTAATGTACTATTATAAATATTATTTAATTTATTATTATTACTTTCTCTGTTAACTAATTCACTTAAATTATAATTTCTATTACTGCTATTTATATCACTTAATTGATTATTTCTTGAATAATTCCTTAATAAATTATAATTTTCAATTTCTTGATTTTTTTTTAATAGTTTTTCTAATCTTTGATATCTTGTAAAATAGTAATCTCTTTTTTCTTTTCTTCTAATATTCATAATTTCATCACTTAAGGAAGAAGTATGCTCTATTCTATCTAGATAATTAATTATTCCTGACTTTTTAATATTATTATATATTTTTCTATTGTCTGAATTTAATTCTTTAATAGAATGATTATTTTGTATATATTTATTATAAAAAATATCATTATCAAAAATAGGACCTAATGAATCTCTAGTCCAATGTTTTCCTGTCTCATATCCCAATTTTTCATTTTGTTGATTTAAATTTAACAATTGATATCTTGTTTTTAATGAAACTGGATTTAAATAAATTTTTTTATTTATTTCTTTCATAGGATCAGTTTTCATTTATTAAACTGAAAAATTTGTAAAAAATAATATTTAAAAAAATTTCATAAATTAAGTTATATTATAAATTTTAAGCATAATATATCATATGAAAAAAATAATTTTATCATTTTTCATATTAATAAAATTATATAAAAATATACCCCAAAAAAAATGAATAACCAATTCTTTATTTATTAAACCAATAATTTACAAATAATTTATAAAAATATCTTTTTTATTTCATAATCAATTTAAATTGATGTTCAACAGAACAAAATGTACACTTAAATAATGTATCCTTTTTAATTTTTGTTAAGCAATCTTTACAAAAGAAATGTATCATTTTTTTATTAATAGTGAAATTATTATTAATAACTTCACATTTAATAACATTTTCAAATATATTTAAACAATTAAAACATTTATTACTTGATTTATCAATATAATATTTTAATAACTCTTCACAATTAATTAGATAATTATTATATTTTTTAACAAAAGAATTTACATAAGAAAAATCATAAATATGACCACAGAAACAAATCATATTTTCTTTAAAAGGAAGTGAACGGATAATAAAATTATAAAAATCATTTATACATTTTTTACAACATAAACAACAATTACATGGAAGAACTAATTTAGATTTACTTTTTTCATTAATATCTTTATTACAATAAATACAAATTAAACTTTTTATTTTTTTCATTACACTTTGAAAAGTAAATGTTTTATATATTTTATGAACTTTATTAATTGCATCTTCTATATTAATATCAATACAATTTCCTAACATAATATCATCATCTAAAAAATCGATAATTTCCTCATCATTACGAGATAAATAGAATCTTTTTTGTTTTTGAATAAAATATAAAAATAAATTTTTCATATAATAATCAATATCTTTTATTATACATTTATAACAAATAAAAATTTCACTCTTTCCTAATTTTTTAAATCTTGCAAGCATAGATTTATCATTATCTTTACAAATAAAACAACAAGTAATATTTTCATTTTCAATAGGAAGATCAACTAATAAATATTGTTTATATTTTTTAATATAATCATTACTATATACCAATTCATAATGTGTCTTTTTATAAAGAATAGTAATTTTATTATCAGGTTCATTATAATTACCTGCATCTAAAATTGATTTTTTACAATGAGAAGTGTTGATATCAGAAACATTATTAATATATAAAATTTCAATATTATATCCTAAAATAAAAGGAGTTAAATAAATATCAATTCTTTCTGAAATTTGATTAAAGTTAAATAAATAATTTTTAAAAAAAGAATCATAGTCATGATGACCATTTTCATCTATAAATTCAGTTGGAAGTAAATTCCCAATAAAAATAGGGAAATCTTCTAATAAAGTTTTTGTTCTATTTTGATCAATATATAAATAAATTAATATTCTAAAATATATAATTAAACCTTTATCAAAATCATCAATATTATTATACATTTTTAAAAGAACTGAATATGATTTTAATATTGGATCTCTACTTTTAGAAGTTAATGAAAAATAAATCATAATTAAACATTTAAAAGTTTGATTTATATCAATTTTATTTTCTTTTGCCATTGATATTAATATTGGATTTTTTAATTTCATTTTAAAATCAACGATAAAATTTTTAATAAAAATTATATTTTTTTGAAATATTAAATTTTCTAAAAATGCAAACATAATAATTCTATAAAAACAATTACCATCTGCTTTAATTTTTCTATACATTAAATATTCATATTTCTTATTTAGGTCAGGATCTTCAATTAGAAATTTACTAATATGATTAATAGTATCATATATAATTTGTTTTTCATGTTCAATATTATTAACTTCAATTTTATCAATTTTTTTTTTTAAATCATAAATTTCTTCATCTGAAAAATTTAATAAAACATGTTTAATAAATAATTGCCCAGTTTTTGAATGTTCATCAGGTAATAAATTCCAATTATATTTTTCTAAAAATTCATTAGCATAACATAAACTTTCTAATTTTTTACTGACACTATATTTATCAGTTTCTAATTGAGTTAATAAATTAAAAGCTGAATTGTGAAGAAATGAATAGTCTATTTTTCTTGGGACATTTACACTATTATATACATTTGGTTTGTCTTCATCACCAACTACATCTGTACATTTTTTATATGGTTTTAACATATTTTGAAATAATTCCATTTCATTCATTTTTTTTTTTATTTAATTTATATTGATTATATTTTATTTTATTATTATTCTTTTTATTTATTTTAATTAAATATAAATTAATATGAAATGTATTTTTTTTACAGAACTATTTTTACTTTAAATTTTTTAAATGTAAAATATTAATAATATTTAATTCAATTTCTATTATTTAATATAATCATATAATTAGTTTTATTGAAAAAATAATTATTATGTCAAATTCACAAAATTATAACAATGAATTAGAAAAAAAAAAAGAACTATTAAAAAAAGAAATATTAGAAAAAAATAAAGATCAAAATTCATTTATTAATTTTTGTATGTCAAAAAAACAAAATGGAGATGATTTAAACAATTGGGGATTAGAAGAATTAAAAGAAATAATAATTGAATTCAATTCTAAGCATAATATTTCAATTCAAAATCAATCACAATTAATAAACAATAACAATCCAAAAATAAACCAAAATACAAATCCCTTATATGAAAAAATTGACACAAATAAATTACAAGTAGTAGAAACTAATAAATCAAAATCTATTTTTTTAGAATGTAAAAAATTAGAAAAGACAATATTAAATGATAAGAAAATAAATATAATAATAAGAAATCCTATAACACAAGAATCAACAAATTTTTTATCAAGCAATTATATTTTATATGAAGTTTATACAAAAGAAACAAATTGGAATGTTCAAAGAAGATATTCAGATTTTGAATGGTTAAGAAATACATTAACTAAATATTTTCCATTTAAATTAATTGCACCAATTCCAGGAAAAAAATTAGGAAATAGAAGATTTAAAGTTGATTTTATTGAAAAAAGAATGAATTTTTTACAAAAGTTTATTAATTGTATTATTAAAGATGAATATTTTAAATCATCAGAAATACTTATTTCTTTTTTAAGTATAATTGATAGAATTCATTTTGAAAATAAAATGAAAGAATTATCATCTTACATTCCTTCAAAATATGTTCAAGATTTAAAAAGTTTTAATTCTAAAGTTGAAATTTCCACTGAACAAAGTAATGATAATGGTGAACTAAATAATATTAAAAATCCTAGTGAAGATTATTATACTAATATTAAATATTATTTTCAATTACAAAATACTTTATTAGAAAGATTAAATTATAATTTGAAATTTTTTTATAAAAGTATGAAAGTTTGTTGTAATCATTTAGAAGAAGTGAGAAAAAATTTTGAAAATATTAATCAATTAAATGTTAAAATATCAATGAGAGAACCTATTAAAACAACTTATGAAGAATTTGGAATATTTATTAAAAATTGGAAAAGAATATTAAGTAATCAAAATGAACAAATTAAAGAAAGTATAAAAGATTTTTTTAAATATGCTAGATTAGAAGGAAATTCATTTTCAGAAATATTTGTTAGAAGAGAAGAAATAAGAAATAAATATATAAATGAGAGTAATTCTTTAAGAAATAAAAAAGAAAAATTATGGACTGAAAATAATATTACTAAATGGGAAATTATTGATGGTTCAAATAAAATTGATACTGTTTTATTATTAAAAGATAAAAATTATGCTTTTAAAAATATGTGTACTCAAGAAACTTTAAATGTTGAAAATTTAAAATTACAATTGGGATATGCTAATAAAATGATAACTAATGAATTAATGAGATATTTAAATGAAAATTCAGAGAAATTTATGGAAAATATGAAAGATTTTGTTGAAAAATTTTATCCATCTTTAACTGATGGAATTTCAATTTGGACTACACTTGCTAATTATTGCTAAAAATATACTTTATGAAAATAAAATAAATTATATATTTTTTAAGAGGGAAAATAATTTTATTTAAATTTTAATAAAATTTAATAATATATTTCTATAATTAAAATGAATTTATTCATTAATATAGAAAATTTAAAATTTCTTATAAATTAAGACCTAATTAAATTTACATTTTTCCTAAAGCTAAGATACCTTACTAAATTTACAATTACTCATTTAATTATTTTAAATACCTATTATATAAGATAAAAAGTCTTTACAAATGAAATTTTATCTTAATTGAAAAAAACAACTTTCAATTTAGAAAAAAAATTTATTTCTCTAAATACTTTTTGAAGAAATTACGAATCTTTTTCCTATATCCAGAAAATTTATGTCTTACATAATTATTAATATGTTTTTCCCAATTAGGAGTTAAAAGATTCGTAAAAGTTGTTTTTTTAACATTACAATTTGTAAATATTTCGTCATTTAAGAAAAATTCATTTTGATATTCATTTTGGAAAATATTATTATTTATTTGAGAATAATATAAATCATTTGGAATTATATAAATTCCACATGACCAAGTTTCATCTGAATAATTATTTTGAAAATCTTTATATAACATTTTTATCTTATTCAATTATAATATTATTAATATTTTTTTTAATCACAATGTTTTGAGAATGCTTTTACCATATAAATTTTTAATTTTTTTAAGATAGAAAATTTATTAAAATATAATTTTTATATCATTTAATAAAAATTATCATATTTTTATCAAAGATTGATAATATAAAGTTGGATTACATATCTTTTAATAGAATATAATTCAAAATTTCAAAATATAAATAAAATATATTTAATAAACTCTCAATATTTTTATCATTTTATTAAGATAAATAATCAATTTTTAAAAATAAAATAATAATATATAGAATCCAATAATATATATGAAAAAACATTAAAAATAAAATAAAAAGATAAAATAAAAAAATCTAAAACAAAAATATAAATATTAAAATAAAAGTAAGCAAAAAATCCCTTTTTATTAAAGTATCAAACACTAAATAAAAAAAATTAAAAAAATCAAATTAAAAAAAAATAAAAAACTTTATAAATAACATAAAAAATAATATATTTATTTAAAAAAATGAATGACCCAACATCTTCATCAACAAATACAAATTCATTATTAGCATTAGGTGCAGCTTCAGTTTTTATAATAGGAGGATTAGTATATTACTTCACTAGTAATAGTAAATCAGAAAATTCAAAACCAATTGAGCAAGAAGAATTAAATGAATTAACAAAAGATTCTGAAGATTCAAAAAGAAATAAAAGAAAAAATAATAAAAAGAAAAATTTAGATTCAGGTGAAAAAAAAAGTGAAGAAAATAAAAAAGAAAAAGAAGAAAAAAAAGAAAATGAAAATAATGAAAATGATAATAAAGTTAAAAAGAAGAAAAATAAAAAAAAGAAAAGTGAAAAAAAAGAGGAAAATAAAAAAGATGAAAATAATAAAAATGAAATTAAAAATGATGAAATTGAAGAAGATGAAGGAGAATGGGTTGAAGTAAATAAAAAAAATAAACTTAGAAAAGATTATACTCAAGAAAGAGAATTAGCAAAAAAAGAACATGAAGAATATTTAGACCAATTTTAAAATTTAGAAAAGTTATTATTGTTTTATTTTTTAATCAATTTATTAGTAATTGATTTAAAAAGATTTATTATTAAAAAAATGTTTTACAATTTAAATATATATTTTAATTTTATTAATTAATTATGAAAGAAGTGAAATAAAAGTTATAAAAATAAAAAATTTCTTTGTAAAAAAGTAATA
>JAEEGK010005046.1_pt1 | contig 31981 bp, 25 predicted proteins | sample 8958771 | NCBI WGS metagenome assembly JAEEGK01 (sample SAMN16246547, study PRJNA631951) | gut metagenome | biome: gut microbiome; feature: rumen; material: SC-attached | host: Bos | place: Iran: Karaj | collected 2018-10
CTTCCTTTTGCAAGTATCTACTGACAATATCACATGGGAAAAAAACATCCCCTGAAAGATGCTTCCTTCAAGGGATGTATGCAACACTTTTTTTTGCCTTTTAGCGTTGGTATTGCTGCAAGGCGTTTTGATAGTCTTCCTCGGTGAAATAATAATAATAGTATAGACTATCTTTTGTAACATAATTGTCTAAATTAAAAGGACTTCTTCCTATGGTGTCTGCTCTGTTATAAATTATTTCAATGGTATCATTAAAAATAATTTTAACCCAACCGCACATATCATTTTCAGGATGATAAGGGGAAACGCTGAGCCCATCCTTTTTGTTGCAGTCTAAAACTCTTGTACCGGTACCGGCATAAATTTTTTCTTGTGGATACAGCACTTTGCTATTCGAAAACCATTCATAAGTGCTTCCTTGCATTTTTATTTTTTGTTGTGTTTCATTAACAAAACAAAATCCACCAATAGTACTTGGCATGCATTGTTTTTCACAATTAGGCAAAAATATCACTATGCTTCCTAATAGTATCAGTGCTAACGTTTGTTTAATTATTTTTGTACTCATGTGCTAAAAATTTTAGATTAATAATTTATAAAAAATTTCACGCTGCAAAAATATAACATTTTTTTCGGATATTTTTATCATTTTCGCCGACTTTTTAGCAATTTCTATCGCGATGCAATTTTTTTTTCAAACCTGCGTTTTTTTCGAAAAAATAATACTCATGGAAAACAAAGACAACAAATATTTTGTCGCATGGCAAATCTCGGATAACCTCACTGATATCATGGATAGAAGTGATTTCAATTTCATTTCACCTGAATTGGTGCTGATATTGGATTCAAAAGCTCTACATCAGCCTTTAATCTATACAAATTGTCTAATATTGACCAACGAAGGTCGCGTTTTTATTATCACCAAGGGCACCATTGACGTCAATATCAATCTTTTATCTTTCCATGCCTCCCGCGGGCAGATTTTATCATTCCCGATAGGAGCCGTCGTAGAAATACTCGGTTGGAGTGATGATTTTGAATATCAATGTTTTGTATTTAAAGACCTAAGCATGCCGGAAAGTCTTCACAATCCTGTATTGGTCAACGAGACAGATTCGTTGCAAGAAAGAGTCAAGGGCTACCTTCGCTCCATGCTGCTACTCACCAAAGAACAGCCGCTGAATCTGCAAGCCGTAAAACATCTGCAACAAGCCTTTCTCGCCGATATCGCCGCTTGTGCCGACCAAATGCATCAGCAACCTCATAACCAACCGGAAGACTATAAAGAGCATTACTTTTTACACTTTATTGAACTGGTCAATAAATATTGTACAACAGAACACAATGTATCTTTCTATGCAGGACAGTTGAATATTTCACCCAACCGGCTGTCGGCTGTCATCAAAGCTTACAGCGGGAAAACTGTCATGCAATGGCTTCATCACCGCCTTGTATTGCAAGCCAAGGTATTGCTACAAAACAGCCAACTATCTATCGGCAACATTGCCTCTTGCCTTGGTTTTAAAAATCAGGCGGAATTCACCCGCTTTTTCAAACGAGCAACCGGCATCAGTCCAAAGGATTACAGAAACAACATAAACATTCCGTTTATATAGGAGTGCACCATTGTCAATTTGGAGTGCATATTTGTCAATTCAGGAGTGCACATTTGTCAATTCGCTGTATTGCTGTATTTTGTGCGATAGGCAATAGTTTTTGTCAAATTGTCTTTTTATCTATATTTACAATGTAGATAATTCTTTTGTATAGCAAAAAAAAGCTCGTCATCAAAGATGGCGAGCTTGAAAAAATATATGTATTCCGTCTATTATTTGTTTGCACCTGCTTTGATAGCGGCTTGAGCGGCTGCCAAGCGGGCTACCGGTACGCGGAACGGAGAACAAGACACATAGTTCATGCCGGCAGTGAAGAAAAATTCTGCTGCTGTCGGGTCTCCGCCGTGTTCACCGCATACACCGCATTTGAGGTTGGCACGGGTTTTACGACCGCGTTCTATACCTATTTTTACCAATTCACCCACACATTCACGGTCAAAGTTGTTGAACGGGTCTGCCGGGATGATTTTTTCGTCCACATATTTGTGAACTATGGCATTGACATCGTCACGAGAGAAACCGAATGTCATTTGGGTAAGGTCGTTGGTACCGAAAGAGAAAAATTCGGCCACTTCTGCAATTTGGTCTGCTACAAGGGCGGCACGCGGAATTTCTATCATCGTACCGAATTTGTAGTCAAATTGGATGCCGTATTTGTTTTCCACTTCTGCCTTGATGCGGTTGGCGATATTTTTCTGGTGATGCAATTCTGCAGCGTTGATGGTGAGCGGCACCATGATTTCAAGCATAGGATTGAAACCTTCTTTCTTCAATTCTGCAGTGGCACTGAACAAGGCACGGAATTGTGTTTCGGTGATTTCCGGATAGATAATTCCCAAACGCACACCGCGAAGACCCATCATAGGATTTACTTCGTGCATGTCTTCAATGCGTTTTTTCAAGTCGTTCAAATCCATACCGCGTTCTTTGGCAACTTCGCGTTGTTTTTCTTCTGTCTGCGGAACAAATTCATGCAATGGCGGGTCCATCAAACGGAAAGTTAATGGTTTTCCGTCCATCACTTTCAAAGTGCCTTTGGCGGCTTCTTTCATATAAGGTTCCAATTCCGCCAATGCTGCCACTCTGCTTTCAAGATTGTCGGCCAATATCATGTTGCGGAGTTTTTCAAGCGGTTTTTCGCTGTTTTTGCCGTAGAACATGTGTTCTATACGGAACAATCCTATACCTTCCGCACCAAAGTTGATGGCATTTTGTGCATCTTCCGGATTGTCGGCGTTGGTACGCACACCCATTACGCGGAATTTGTCCACCAATTTCATAAATTCTTGGAAGAGCGGATTTTCCGTTGCGTCTATCATCTTCACTTCTTCTGCATAAACCCAACCTTTGGAACCGTTCAAACTCAAGGTGTCGCCTTCTTTGTAAGTTTTGCCGTCTATGGAAATAGTACGGGCGTTCATGTCTATTTTGATAGCATCGCAACCTACAATACAGCATTTTCCCCATCCGCGAGCCACCAAAGCAGCATGAGAGGTCATACCGCCGCGAGCAGTCAGAATACCGGTAGCAGAGCGCATACCTTCCACATCTTCAGGGTTGGTTTCTTCACGAACAAGAATATTTTTGATATGTTGTGCCGTATAGGCTTTGGAAGTTTCGCTGTCTAAAACTATCTTGCCGACAGCACCGCCGGGACCTGCCGGCAAACCTTTGGCAATCACTTGGTGTTTCTTTTCGTCTGCAGCATCCAAAATGGGGTGAAGCAATTCATCCAATTGTGCCGGAGTGAGACGCATTACCACTTCTTTTTCGTCTATCAAACCTTCGTGCAACATATCCAATGCCATTGTCAAAGCAGCCACACCGGTACGTTTACCCACACGGCATTGCAACATGAACAATTTACCTTCTTGGATGGTGAATTCTATATCCAGCATATCATGATAGTTCTGCTCCAATATATGACGAATGTCGCACAATTCTTTATAAGTGGACGGCATCAACTCTTGCATGGAATGCATGTGTTTGTTTTGTTCGTTTTTGGTGTCGTCGTTCAAAGGATTAGGGGTACGGATACCTGCTACCACATCTTCTCCTTGTGCGTTGATAAGCCATTCTCCGTAGAATTGGTTGTCGCCGGTGGCAGGGTTACGGGTAAAGGCTACACCGGTAGCGGAATTGTCACCCATATTGCCGAATACCATGGCTTGTACGTTTACGGCTGTACCCCAGTCATCAGGAATGCCTTCTATTCTACGATATGCAATGGCTTTTTTACCGTTCCAGCTTTTGAACACGGCTTTGATACCACCTTCCATTTGCAATTTTGCATCATCTGGGAATTCAGTACCTAATACTTCTTTTATTTTTAGTTTGAAAGCATTGGCCAATTCCAACAATTCTTCTGCAGTTATTTCAGTATCGGATTGATAGCCTTTTTTATGTTTGAATTCATCAAGCATATCGTCCAATTGCTTGCGGATGCCTTTGCCGTCAGCAGGTTCAATACCTTCTGCCTTTTCCATTACCACATCGGCATACATCATAATCAAACGACGATAAGAATCATATACAAAACGAGGATTGTTGGTCTTTTTTATCAAACCGGGGATGGTTTTTGAACTCAAACCTATATTCAACACAGTATCCATCATGCCGGGCATAGAACTGCGAGCACCTGAACGACAGGAAACTAATAACGGATTCTCAGCATCATCGTATTTAAGACCCATTATTTTTTCCACATTTTTCATAGCTTCCCATACTTCGTTCATTAAACCGTTAGGAAGCTGACAGTTATTGGCATAATAAGCTGTACAGCAATCGGTTGTAATAGTTAAACCTGCCGGTACAGGAAGTCCCAATAAACACATTTCTGCAAGGTTAGCACCTTTTCCGCCTAACAAATTTTTCATGTCAGCTTTACCTTCTGCAGTCTTACCACCAAAGGTATAAACATACTTCGTACTCATCTTTCTCTAATTTTATTTATACTATTTTTAAAAGTGCAAAAGTATCAAAAATTTTCTTGCAAAAAAGCACTATTTTTGTTAAATTAATGTTAAATTTTTATTATCAACATTTTTATTATTTTATTGTCTGATTTTCAAATATTTAATTATTATTGAAAAAATTTTTCTTCAAAATTGGAATTCATATTTTTATTTTTTATACTTTTGCAATTCCTATTTGGATACCCTATTAGGAATGGCTCCGTGGCTCAACTGAATAGAGCATCTGACTACGGATCAGAAGGTTGTGGGTTTGAATCCCGCCGGAGTCACTAAGCGTTCTTTTCCAAAAGAACGCTTTTTTTATGTAAATGCTGTCGCAAATGAAAAATTTCTTACTGCTGATTGTTGCCCTGTTTTGCACCATTTTCTCCGTTTTTGCACAAACGGAAACAGAAAATTTAGCCAAATACCAATTTTACCGCCAACGTTTTAACCAATATTTTATCATTGTCGGCGACCACGAAGGCGAAAACATGGTTATCGGCAACCGCAACCGATACATGGGAAAAGGTATTTGCTTCGGACAACACAGCATCCATTTCGGCTACTATCTCGGCATGGTTGCCACCGAATATGCACTATTGGTCAGAAATGGCGACCTTATCCAAGCACAAGCCGACTTGCAAGAACTCTCCTCCGCCCTCAATGCCTATTGTGAGCAAATGGACAAATGCGAACACCGCTACAATCAGGAAGATATATTAGACGGATTTTTTGTTCGCGAAAATGTCCCTACCGATTTTCTCGATACCACTACCGGCTTGGGACTCGCTCACCGACAGGCATTAAATCAAAACCTGAACAGCAGCCATGTTTACGACACTAACACCGGCTGTTTTACAGGATTGGAAAAAGGCATGCCTGCCTACATCAACACACTATTTCAAGTGTACAAAAACAAAGAATTGATGAGTCAGGATGAAGCTTATGGCATCATGATGGGCTTGGCACTTATTATAAAATGTGTGCCCGACTTAGCCGAACGGGCAAAAGAGATATTCACCCTTATCGCCTTACAATTAGTCGGCAAAAATCCTTACCGAAGCTGCCCTAACGATGGCTATATTATCAAAAAACCTGATTGCCAACCCATATCGGAATCCAGTGGTGGCAACACTGCTTTGTTTGGCTACGGCATTGCCGCCGCCGCCGCCAAAGCCACCGGCTTGCCTATCGACACTTTTATCAATTCCCTTTCTATCAAAGACTATATGTATTGCCTTCGTAAATACAACCTTACCGGCAAATCGGCTGCCATCATCGGTTTCAACAATATGTATTATATATGGAAAATCTGCGGCAACGGAGTCCCCGGCAACCAAGAATGGAATCGTTCGATGGCTGCCACCTTGGGTGCCATAGGTGATAGTTGGGGCAAACATACCGACAAATCTATTTCCAAAAATGTTTATTGGAAAAAAGGTGAAAAACAACACGACTGGAGGACATTTTATTTGAGTTTATGGCGTTTTCTTCACGACAAAACCCCTAACGACAACGAAAAATTGATGATACAGACAGAATTAAATGCAGCTCCGCCTTTCGGTCCTTACAACTACAAAAGCCAGCAATTCCCCGACAACTTTGCCAAAGGAGGTTGGGCATATACCTACCGCTATCGGGCGACTTTTGAAGAACAATTTTCAGGCAGCAAACTCACCGGCAATTTCAGCGGATTGGACTATATGTTGATGTACAATCTCTACCAATTGCTATATGCTCCTGCCGATGGCAATATTCCGCCTTTCCGCAAATAAATTTCAACTTTATTATTTTTCTTTTTTGTCCGCTTATTCCGTGCCAACAAGCCTGCTTTTGAAAAAGTGATGCTTTTTATTTGTATTTTCATACTATTGTTCATAAAAAAATTATACATTTGCATTTTATTTCAAATTGCAGCAATGAGCATATACGATATATTATCCAATGGAGAAAAAAAGATTGCATGGCTATGCGACCCCGACAAAACGCAAGGCAATCAATTGCTATATACTGCCAAAATTGCCCACGATGCCGGTGTTGACCTTATTTTGATAGGTAGCAGCCATCTGCAATCCAATCGTATCGATTCTTGTATTGAAACCATCAAATCCATAACCGATATTCCCGTGGTACTGTTTCCCGGCAATTGCATGCAAATAAGCCATAGTGCCGACGGCATTTTATTTCTGTCACTCATCTCAGGCAGAAATGCCGACTTGCTAATCGGACAACATGTCAATGTCGCTTATCAACTCAGCAAAAGCCATTTGGAAATTTTACCGACAGCCTATATGCTCATTGACAGCGGACAACAAACAAGTGTCAGCTATATCAGCAACACCACGCCTATTCCGCGTGACAAGGTGGATATTGCTGTCAGCACGGCCTTGGCAGGCAAGCTTTTAGGCATGCAAGCCATCTATCTGGAAGCCGGCAGCGGTTCTCCCCTTCCCGTTCCTAACAGAATGATAAAAGCCGTTAAAGAAGAAACTCAATTGCCCTTGATAGTCGGTGGCGGCATCTGCAATGAAAAAATAGCACAAGCCATCTGCAATTCCGGTGCAGACATGATTGTAATGGGCACCGCTGTGGAAAACAATCCGGAATGCTTGTTTGACATAGTTGCCAGAATTAAAAAAGAACCTGCCGGCAACCATAACCACGAAGACGCTACCGATTTTTCAAATATAGATATAGATAAGAATGAATACAATGAACAAATCTAAACAAAATTCTTGCTTTTCAACACAATTCTACATCTATCTTTCTGAAAAAAAATACAGCAAAACCTCAGAAAGAAAAGCCATCGCAGAAGCTATCAATAAGTTCAACAGCCATTTTACCATCAACGATTTGCATGCCTATTTAATCAACAATAAGTATCATATCAGTTTGGCAACACTGTACAACAATATTCACATGATGACAGAAGCGGGTTTGCTACAAAAATTAGAATTTGCCAGCAAAGGATATCCCTGCTATGAAAAATGCACCAGCATTGACCATCATAGTCACATATATAATATTAAAAACCAACATATTAAAGAATTTTCCGATCCGAGAATTCCTTTGATTATTGAAGATATAGAAAAAAAATACAAAATCAAAGCCGTTCAATACAAATTTACTATTTATACCGAATAATACAAAATTGAAATATATGGAAGCAAAATCAAAAGAAACAATTGAACACATCATTCACCAACTTCGTCCTCAACTACAAGCCGATGGTGGAGATATTCGTTTAGTGGAAATTAGAGACGACAATGTTGTCATGGTGGAATTGCAAGGTGCATGCGGATCCTGCCCTCATAGCAAAATGACACTCAAAAATGGCGTAGAATCCATCCTAAAACAATACGTTCCGGAAGTTGACCGCGTAGAAGATATCAACCTACATTTTTAAATATTACTTAAAAAACACAATTTATGGGATTAAAATGTGGTATCATCGGCATTACCAACTCTGGCAAGACCACTTTATTCAACTGTATGAGCAATACCAAAGCTCAAGTTACCAATTTTGCCTTCAGCACCGGCAAATCCAACATAGGCATTTGCAATGTCCCTGACCAGCGTCTGTTTGAAATTGACAAAATTGTAAAAGCCGACAAACTCATTCCTGCCACTGTTGAAATAGTTGACATTCCCGGACTTACAAAAGGTGCCAGCCAAGGAGAAGGTATCGGCAATTCTTTTTTGGCAGATATTCGCCAGTGCGATGCCCTCATTCATGTGCTTCGCTGCTTTGAAGACCCCAACCTGCCCCATGTGGACGGCAGTATCAACCCTGTAAGAGATATCGAAACCGTTGATTTAGAACTACAAATAAAAGATTTGGAACAAATTGAAAGAAAAATCCAAAAGGTGGAAAAAGCTGCCAAAGCAGGCGACAAAGATGCAAAATATGCTTTGGAAGTGCTGCATAAATATCAGCAACATCTGGAAAATTTTGAAAACATTCGCACACTTGACACCAACAAAGCCGAACAAGAGGTGGTTGCCGACATGATGCTCCTTACGGCAAAAAAATGCATGTATGTCTGCAATGTGGACGACAAATCCGCCCTCACCGGCAACCAATATTCCGACCAAGTAAAAGAATATCTTAAAAATAAAAAAGATGTAGAAATGTTGGTCATTGCAGGAAAATTAGAAGCCGACATTGCAGAATTAGATGCCGAAGACCAAGTATTGTTCTTGGAAGATGTAGGATTGACAGAACCGGGCGTAAACAAATTGCTACGTGCCGCCTATCAATTACTGAACCTAATCTCATTTTTCACCATCGGCGGAAAAGAAAACCGTGCTTGGACAATTACCTATGGCATGTCGGCCCCGCAAGCAGCCGGAGTGATCCACTCCGACTTGGAAAGAGGCTTTATTCGTGCCGAAGTCATCAAATATGATGACTTAATCAAATACGGCTCCGAACTCAAATGCAAAGAATCGGGAAAATTGGCTGTTGAAGGTAAAAACTATATTGTAGAAGACGGAGATATATTGCATATTCGATTTAATATTTAAAGCTCTATTAATCAACAATATATAAAATTTTTCACAATGGTTGTTAAAAAAATTTAACAACCATTTGTTTATTTCTCAATAAAAAATATTACCTTTGCTTTTTATTATATTATTGTCAACTGAAATAAGGAAAAAATTATGAATAAAGTCAATCATTTTTTAAGTTTTAGCGGAATTATTGTACTAATGGCTTGCCTATTCACTACCAATGCACAACAAACCAGTGTGTATGACAATTTTGATGCAAGCAGTGTAAAATCCAATGAAAAATATACATGGAACTACAATCCTATAGAATTTGACCAATCTATTCTATCGGCTTGCATTACCGAAGTGATGAATTTGGCAAGAAAAACTTACAACTATGCCGACGCATTGGTTGAAAAAGATGCCCTCACCGATGCCGCTGTTATCCAATCAGAATATATGGCCAAGGTGGAAGACCGCACCCACGACAACGTTGTCACCGCTTTGAAAACTCCCGGACAAAGAGCCGCCAGCACAGGAGCTACCAAACGTGTTACCGAACTAATCACCCGTGTAAAAGCTACCAAAGGAATAGAAGACTATACCTACTACGATGTAGCATACGAAGTGGTTATGTCATTGTTGAAAAATCAAAAAACAAGTCCTACTTTGTTAGACAAACAATACCTCTATGTCGGTATCGGCTGCAATGTGGATTTCTACAATAAATATTGTTATGTATCCATCGTCATGGGCAATGACTTATCTTTCAACCGTGGCGAAGTTTCCTACAAAAATACCACTTATACCCGCAAAACTTACGGATTGAAACCCTACGATGAAAAGATTTGCCGCAAATGTGAAGTCAGAAATGTGGCACTTCTACAAAAATATATAGAAGTAAAAGGCACTGACATCTATTTCAATCACCCGAACGTAAAAGATTTGAAAAAAATTATCAGCAAAGATGAAGACGGTTTGGCAATTGACATTGTTCAACACAGCCAATTTCCTTGTAACAGTTCTTCCAACGATGTTGACTACAACTACCCCAATCGTGGTGTAATGTTCAAATATATGACATTCCCGCAAATGTTGAAGAAAAACGAAAACGGAGATTCCAAAGACAAGTCGCTTCGCGTCTATATGGGTTCTGTACCATCAAATGTTTCAGCTCCGTTTGATGTAAATCTTATCATCATCAAAGAAAAATCCATCTGCAAAACAGTTGTCAAAACCAATGTAAGAACACCCGCTATCAACTACAAAGCTAAAACGAGTTTGATACCTGATTTGAATGGCATTTCCACCACTATCAACTATCGCTTGGAAGCAGAAAAAACACATTTTGAATTTGACGTTCCTTTCGAACAATCCAAATCACAATACGATGCAAGAGATATCCAACCTTTTATCAATGCTTTGGAAGAATCTAAATTCGATGTTGACAAAATCTACATTACCGCATACACTTCTTTAGAAGGTGGCGACAAGGCAAATGCAGCTTTACAAAAGAAACGTTCAGAAAGTATTGCCAATGCCATCAGCCAGATTCAAAGCAGAACCATTCCTTACGAAATTCAATACAACGATGGTTGGGATTTGTTTGTAAAAGATGTTCCAAGCCAATATAAATACTTGGCAGAAGGCACTAAAAACGAAGCCAAAGCCGCATTGAAAAATGCCAAAACCAAAAAAGACCTTGAACCGATATTGGCAAAACATCGTTTTGCTCACATTCAAATGGATGCCACCTACGATGTCAGCGAAACACATGTACAAGACTATCTCGCCCACAAATTCAACCGTTGCATTGCAAGCGGAGACTATGCAATGGCATTCGCCATACAAAAATATATGATCAAGCAAGTTGAAGACGGTGTATTTACAAGAAAAAAATACATTCAAAATCTTGTCATCCCTGAAAATGCCAAAATGTTGCCATTTTTAACCAACAAATATTATATGTTGTCATTCTTCGGTTTGACAGATGCCGACAAACAAAAAATTATCGACTTGGCAAAATTAGATCCTAAAAACAGCATCTGCGAATTCAATGCACTTTGCTGTAACATTGAAACTTTCGAGATTAGCAATACCGGTCAAATTTCCAGCCAACAAAGCAAAATTGACAAATTCTACAACAACGCAGTCGGCAAACAAAATGCCGGCAAAGTGGACGCCCTCAACATTGCTTTCCAATACAAGGTGCTGGACTTTATCAATAGCAGCGAAACACCGGACGAAGCCTTGATGGAGACAACCTACGAAAAAATCAAAACTGTAGCCTTGCCGACTATCACCGATTGGAAAAAAGCTTACGAAGTTGCCGCTTCTTTTATTGCCTATGGCGATTACGACTTTGCCCGTTCGGCAATGGACCCTTACATTGAAGATAAAGATGTAAGTGAAGACTTTATCTTCACCTACCTCAACCTTTATAGTTTGGACGAAAACAACTATACTTCCAAGAAATTTGAAATTGCTTGCCGACTGGCAGCTCAAAAAAATAGATCTCGTTTTTGCACCGAAATCAAAGATTATTCCTATTTGATAAGAGAAAACTTTGAAGCCAAAAACATCATCTGCAACGAATGTAAATAATTTAAAATAAGTATGATGAATAATACAATGCAAGAATTTGACGAAGTGATTGCTACATGCAAAGACCTATTCATCAAAAAAATGCATGACTATAGCACCGCATGGCGTATTCTCCGCCCTGCCTCTGTAACGGATCAGATTTTTATCAAGGCCAAACGAATCCGTAGCATTGAAGAAAAAGGTGTAACAAAAGTGGGAGAAAATATCTATGGCGAATACATCGGCATTATCAACTATGCTGTAATGGCACTTATTCAGTTAAACGAACCGAGCTGCACATTTGAAACATACAAAATGGATGCCGACAAAGTCATTGCCCTCTACGACCAATATACCTCCAACGCCAAACAATTGCTGACAAATAAAAATCATGACTATGATGAAGCTTGGAGAGACATGCGTATCAGTTCCATCACCGACATTATACTTATGAAATTATTACGCACTAAACAAATAGAAGACAACAACCAACATTGCTTGGTATCCGAAGGTTTGGATGCCAATTACTACGATATGATCAATTATGCAGTGTTTGCTTTAATCAAATTAAACGAATCTAAAAATGATTAACAATTATTACGCAGGAACGCCGTCTAGAAAAAAGAAAAGAAACGCCATGTTCTATATTCGCCACATTGCACGAATACTCATGGGATTATTGTTCATATTTTCCAGTTATGTAAAGATGGTTGATCCATTTGGGTTTTCATTGAAAATAAGTGAATATTTCATCTCTTTCGGATTGGATTTCTTCACACCGATGAGTATGTTTTGTGCCTTTTGTGCCCTGTTGGCAGAAGCCCTCATCGGCTGGGCCTTGCTACTGAATATCCAAATGAAAATCACTTCGTGGCTGCTACTTATATTTATGTTGTTTTTTACCTTATTGACTTTCTGGCTTGCTTTTGCCACCAATATCGTAAATGCTATCAACCATATTTTTAAAACCAACTACGAAATTTTTGTCGTTACCGATTGTGGTTGTTTCGGCGATTTCATCAAACTCACCAACCACCAAACTTTCTTCAAAAATGTAATTTTCTTATTGTTCACTCTTATCATCTTTTATCAAAGAAAGAACTATGAAGATCAAAAATGGTACTATCTGTCACAATGGGGACCGATAATAGTAGTCGGCTTATGCAGTATTTTTATTATGACCTATTGCCTCTTACATGAGCCATGGCACGATTTCAGACCTTGGAAAGTCGGCAATTTTATTGCAGCAGAAACCTATAGCGTGGCTCCGGAAATGGACTTTGTCTTCCAATATAAAAACGATTCCACCGGTCAAATTAAAGAACTGACCATTGACCAACTATCAGAAATTGCTGACGATAGTTTGGCAAATGCCGATCTTGAAAACAACTATTCATTTATAAGTAGGCGTGAAAAAATGATTTCACCGGGTATCAATGCTCGTTTAGCAGATTTTTCTATCACCAACAATGAAGAAGGCAGAGATATAAAAAATGAAGTAATCAATGCAACTGACTATCATTTTCTTATCTTTATCAGAAATTTAGAAAATCTAAATGAAAGAAAACTCTCAAAAGTGAAAGCATTAATCAACAAATGCGAAGAGGAAAATATTGATTTCACCATACTTACAAGCACTTCTCCTGATATTGCCGACAATATTAAAGAAGAATTGGAATTAGACTACGACATGTATTTTTGCGATGCCACCCCTATGAAAACCGCCCTTAGAAACGACCCGGGTGTAGCACTCCTAAAAGATGGTTATGTAATTGACAAATGGGCTTTTAGAGATATTCCGAAATTTGAATCCTTTAAAGAAGCATTTGAAAAATACGATGCCAAATTGCAAAAATATATCAAAAAAAATCCGCCTATCCTTCCCAATGGCGTTAATTTGGTAACAGAAGAAGAAGCGGAAACAGAAGAAACGGGTGAAGAAACCGAAACATTAGAATAATAATTTTATACTATGAATACAACATTCTCCACAATAGATACCACCTTTCTATCCACAGAAGCGGAATTTGACTATGCCATAAAAGTTATGCGAAACGAACTCCGTAACTATATCCATCAATATGGTTTAAAAGCTCTTGTCTTGGGTATTTCCGGAGGTGTTGACAGTGCTTTTGCAGCGGCTTTGGTACGCCCTGTATGCGATGAATTGCAAATTCCATTGATTGGCAGAAGTATCACCATAGAAACCAACAAACCCGAAGAAATAGAAAGAGCCAATGCTGTAGGAGAGAACTTTTGCCACGACTACAAATATTTAGATTACACTGATATATACCTAAAATTCAAACCATTACTTCCCGATATTGTTGATAACAAATTGTCAAAATTGCGTATGGGAAATGCAAAAGCCCGCTTTAGAATGATGGCTTTGTACGATTTGGCACAAGAACATAGAGGTATTGTTATTTCAACTGACAATTTTACAGAATACCTTACCGGTTTTTGGACTTTGCACGGAGATGTCGGCGACTATGCCCCCTTTATCAAATTATGGAAGACGGAAGTATATGGCTGTTCTAAATTTTTGTGCAAATCTCTCCCAAAATCCATGTCTGATGCTTTGATGGCATGCGTAGAAGCTGTCCCTACAGACGGACTGGGCATTACCAACTCCGATTTAGACCAACTCGGCACCGATACCTATGCCGAAGTGGACCGACTTTTGGCAGAATATCTGTCCGGCAACAAACAAAACGAAAAACATTCGGTTGTTCAACGCTATCTTTCTACTCAATACAAACGCGAAAATCCTGTTTCCATTGAGAGAATATCGCTGGTGCAAAATCATGATTAAAAATTTAAAATCATTCTAAATTTTAAATTTTAATTGCTTTATTTACAAAGTTTTAAAATACTATTTTTGATTATTTCCACAAATTTCTTAACTTTTTTGGTGAAAGATACGTTTAAATTTAGTAATTTTGAACTTTGAAAAAATAGAGAACCTTTATTGGTGAATAATCATAAGGTTTTGTATCTTTTCACAAATTTATAAAACGATAACGAACAATAAATTAGCAGATTATGCGAAAGAATAAACTTTATATCTTTATAGTTTTAGCGTTCACTACCCTAAGCGGTTTTGCACAACAAGACCCACAATTCACGCAATATATGTACACATTATTGCCAATCAACCCGGGTTACACAGGAACAGGCGGAATTTGTGCCACTTTTAATTTTCGCCAACAATGGGCAGGCTTCAAAGAGACGTGTACTGACCAAAATAGTGCCTTCTATGGTCAAACCTACAATGTTTCTCCAAGAGACATTATGCTCACCATTCATGCTCCTATCAAAGCCCTTCATGGTGGTTTGGGATTGAGTGTTTACACCGACAAATATGGCCACCAAAACGATATTATGGTTAAATTGGCCTATGCTTTCCAATGGAACCTAGGCAGTGGTTCGTTAGGCATTGGCTTGGATGCAGAACTATTGAGTAGAAAAGTCAACGGAGATTTCTGGGGAGGTCGTAGTGGTGATGCAACCATTGTCAATTCCTTGCTAAATAAATCAGTCAACGATATGTATATCGACTTTTCTTTTGGCGTTTACTATCAAGTGCCGGACAAATGGTATGCAGGTATCAGCGCCACACAACTGCTTTCCACCGTCGGCGGTGACAAAGTGGAACAATCTGCAGCAAGACACTTTTATGCTGTAGGCGGATATAATTTTGTTATTCCTTCCAACCCTAACTGGATGTTGAAGCCGAGTGCATTGTTGAAAACCGATTTCAAATCAGTTCAATTAGATGCCACTTTGCTGGCAGATTGGAACAATGGTTTATTGTGGTTTGGTGCAAGTTATCGTATAGTCGATTGTTTTGCTTTGTTAGTCGGCACCCGCCCGTTTGCCAATGCCTCCAATGCTTTGAAAGGTTTGGAACTCGGCGTTTCATACGATATCAATACATCTAAATTGATGAATGAAGGTAGAAGTTTCGGTGGTCCTGAAGTGATGTTGAAATATTGTTTCAAGATAGTTAGACCGACGACAACCTATGGATATAAAGGAACACGTTTATTGGGTAATAAGCCAATAGAATATAGATAGATAAAGACAAAAAAAGGGAATGATTTTTTCTTCCCTTTTTTTCAATAAACAAAAAAAAACAATTTTTTTGAAACATATAAAAAAAACGAACGTATAAGACCACAATACTCAAACGGAAAAAAGTGCAAAAAATAATTACAATAATGTTGTATATTAAAAAAAAATAATGTAAATTTGCCGTTTGAAATACCGATTGAGAAAGAGTCTTTCCGCGGGTGTATATAAAACAACGTAAAGATTTCTGTATCAAAAGGTTGATCAAGTAAGAAACATAAAAAAATATAGACATGAAGAGAGTATTTTTTTTAGTAGCAGTTGCAATGATGATGCTTTTTGCATTCAACTCTTGCAAAACGGACACCGGCCAATTAGTAGGTGCCAAGAATCGTCCAGAATTTGTTGACGAACAACCTTACGGAATGATATTCATTCCTCACGGACATTTTCTAATGGGTGCTGGCGACCAAGATGCTGCCTATTCCTACACTTATTCAGCAAAAAACATTACAGTTAGTTCTTTCTATATGGACGAAACTGAAATTACCAACAACGAATATCGTCAATTTGTTGAATGGGTTAGAGATTCTATTGCTCACGTATTGTTAGGTGAAGCAGAAGTAGAAGAAGAAAATGAACACTTTGTAAAATACGGCAAAGGTCATGAAGAAGAAGGCGAATTTATGGAGCCTCGTTTCATCAATTGGCGTACAAAAATAGACTGGGACTCTGACAATGAAGAATACAGAGCCGCCCTCAGTCCGATATATAGTTCACCTGTCAGCGGCAACGAACGCTACTATTATTATAAAATGGTAGATTTGAATGCCAAAGTGATGAATTTTGAATATTGGTGGACTGACAGAAGCAACTATCGTGACGAAGAAGATCCGGATGTGATGGGTGCAGCATTCAAAGATTTTGACAATATCGACCCGCAAACCGAAGATCAAGGTATGTATTCCAACCGTCCTGTTGCCTACTCTCAAGGACGCAAACCTTTCTTAAGAAGAGAAAGTGTAAATATCTATCCTGATACACTTTGCTGGATGCACGATTATGCATACTCCTTCAACGAACCTATGACAGAAAGTTATTTCTGGCATCCGGCATACGACAACTATCCTGTTGTCGGTGTCAACTGGAAACAAGCACAAGCATTTTGTGCATGGAGAACTCACATTAGAAATGCTTATTTGATTTCTGAGAAAAATTGGGCATACGAAAACAGATTCCGTCTTCCTAACGAATCAGAATGGGAATATGCTTCAAGAGGTGACAGAGATTTAGACCCATTCCCATGGGGTGGTCCTTATACAATGAACCAAAACGGATGTTTCTTGGCCAACTTTAAACCAAGAAGAGGTGACTATTGTGCAGATGGCGGTACCTACCCTATTATTGTTGCACACTATCATCCAAACGATTGGGGATTGTATGATATGTCCGGCAATGTTGCAGAATGGTGCGAAGATGCATATAGCGAATCAGCCTACAACTTTGCTCACGATTTGAATATGCAATTCACCTACAATGCAAAGAAAAGCGATCCTGAAGCTTTGAAACGTAAAGTTATCCGTGGTGGTAGTTGGAAAGATATCAGTTACTACATCCACAACGAAGCTCGTACCTACGAATATCAAGATACCGGCAAATGCTACATCGGTTTCCGTTGTGTACAAAGTTATTTAGGACGTGTTAAAGGTGACAGTGAAAAGACCTCTTCAAACGTTTATTAGTAGAATTTTAATTAGAAAATAAAATATTAATCATTAACAATTTTAATAAAAAAAAGTAATTATGGGTATTTATGAATTAGTAAGAAGTAAACAGTACAAAACATTTATGGCCTACTTGTATGGGTGGGGTGCTTCAGTCGTAATTTTAGGAGCTTTGTTTAAAATTACACACTGGCCGGGTGCTACAGTTATTTTGACTATCGGTATGGTTACTGAAGCAACAATTTTCTTTTTCTCAGCATTTGAGCCGCTTCACAAAGATTATAACTGGGCATTGGTTTATCCTGAATTAGCCTTGGGTGAAGAAGAGGAAGAACAAGCAAGAAAAGACAAAAAAGATAAGAAAAAAGCACCACAAGGTACTATTACTCAACAATTAGACAATGCTTTGGAAGAAGCAAAAATAGGACCAGAATTACTAGAAAGTTTGGCTAGCGGTATGCGTAATTTAGGTGAAAATGCAAAGAAATTGTCAGGATTTTCAGATGCATCTCTTGCAACCGACAATTATGTATCAAATTTGTCTAAAGCCGCTGAATCAGTACGTAATTTAGGAGCTTCCTACGAAAAAACAGCAGAATCATTAGGAGCAAACAGTAATGCTGCCGGTGAATATTTTGCACAAGTAGAAAAAGCTACCTCAGCAGTTAAAAACTTAGCAAACGTATATGAACAAACTGTTAAGACTATGAACGATGAAACCGGTTATATTGACGGTGTACAACGTTTATCAAAGAATTTATCTGCTATCAACGCTGCATATGAATTACAACTTCAAAATACACAAAATACATTAAACGCATCTAAAGATTTAGACGCACAAATGAAGAACGCTGCTACCAATTTGGCACAATCGGCAGAATTTGTTGCTGCATATAAAGCACAAGTTGACCAATTGACTAAGAATGTTAGCCGTTTGAATGATGTTTATGGCAATATGTTAGCTGCCATGACCAGCAAATAGTATATATATAATTAATGTATAAAAAAAGAAGTTGTATAATTAAATTAAAAGAATAATATGGGAGCAAAAAATTGTCCGGAAACACCGAGACAGAAGATGATAGGTATGATGTACCTTGTGCTTACGGCAATGTTGGCTTTGAATGTATCAAAGGTCATCTTGGATGCGTTCGTCAACGTTAACGACGCCCTTGAGCAAACTACGACCAACTTCACTTCAAAAGTTGATCAAACTTATGCTCAATTTGATGCACAAGAACAAAATTCACCTGATAAAGTAAAACCTTATAACGATAAAGCCAAACTTATCCGCAAAGCATCTAAAAAGCTTGTTGAATATTTACAACAAACCAAATACGAAATGCATGCTGCTGTTGACGGTATCAGTGTAGATGCAGCTGCAAAGATGTCTTTGAAAGATTTGGAAGCAAAGGATAATTTTGACAAACCTACAGACTTTTTTATCCATAAAGGCAAGGCTAAAGAAATGAAAGAACAAATTGCCAACTATAAAAAAGAATTAGTAAAAATAGTTGACGATACAGCTTTTACTTTGCCAAATGGTTTGACCATAGAACAAGAATATGAAAATGCAGATGGTCAAAAAGAAAGTTGGGAAGAACACAATTTCAGCGAATTAGTAGCTGCTGCTTGCTACACTTTAATCAACAAATTGATTGGTGAAGTAAAGAATATGGAATTTGAATCTGTTCAATATTTGATGTCTTCAATTGATGCAGGTAGTTTCAAATTCGACAATGTACAAGCAAAAGTTATTCCTAATAGCAAAATAGTTTTCTCAGGCGATAAATATGAAGCAGACATTATTGTAGCTGCATACGATTCCAGAGAAAATCCGACCGTTTATTGGTCACAAGGAAGAGATACTGCCACAGAAGCTGATATTCCAAAATTAACAGCTATTGAAGGAGAAGAAGGTGTTGTACATCTTCAAATACCAACAGGTGGTATAGGTGAACAAAAATTTGCCGGTTTGATTAAGATTATATCACCGGATGGAAGCGATAAATACTATCCATTCCACGATTCTTACACAGTTACCAAACCTACGGCAGCTGTAGCAGCAGATAAAATGAATGTATTCTATGCTACTATAGGAAATCCTGTATCAATAGCAGCACCTGTAGCCCCAGAAAAATTGCGTATCAATTGGGGTGGCGCAACTGCTACCAGCCAAGGCGGTGGTAAATATATCGTTACCGTTCCTACTTCATTATCCGGTAAAGATATTACAGTAAGCGTATCTGCAGATGTTGGTGGAGGTAAAACCCAAAACATGGGTTCCACTACCTTCCGTGTAAAAACCGTTCCGGAACCATCTATCTTTGTCGGAGGTAACATTACCGGTGGCAAACAACCCAAAGATGCTATTTTGGCTAACCCGATGATAGTTGCAAAAATGTCGCCGGACTTTAACTTTGAATTGAGATGGAGTGTTATATCCTACAAAGCAACCTTTGTAAAAGGTGGTGTTGAAGATGCGCCTATCATAGTTCAAGGAGGACGTTTCTCCGAACAAATTATCTCTAAGATACGTTCCGCATCATCCGGTACCATTATTGAATTCACAGATATTAAAATCAAGAGTGAAGCCGGTAACAGAGCTATTCAAAGACCTCTGTCAGTGCGTATTCGATAATTAAAAAAATAAAAAAAGTAATATTATGAAAAGGTTGAGTTTTGTAATGATGTTTGTTTGCTCAATGCTCTGGTCATACGGCCAAGTAATTGACAGCGAAACAGAGACCACAAAAGAGGGTCAAACTACAGTCATGGAACCAATAAGGGCTCCTATTGATGGCACTTACAAAAAGATTGAATTGCCACAACGCAAGCCGATGAATCTAATCGATCCACGCGAAGCAGACGTTATGTATGCCAAATTGATATGGAGAGTGATTGATTTGCGTGAAAAGATGAATCACCCATTATACTATCCAAAAGAGAAACAAGGCAATTGGAAAAGTTTAATGGCTACAATTTTGGACGCTATGGACACATCTGAAGCAAATGTAAAACCTTTGATTATCTATGATGATGAGTTTGTAACCACTCCTAAATCTGCATCAGAATTGATGGAAAGTATGGGAGAAACTAGAATTCAACAGCTTTTTAACGAATGGGGTGAAGATACCGGTCAAATAGAAATGTTCATTGCTTGGGGTCCCGCAGAAATTTTTCGTTATAGATTGAAAGAACATTGGCGTATAGACAAACAACGTTCCGTTATGGACCAAAGAATTATTACTATATGCCCCATGTTTTGGTATGAATCGGATGCAGCAAATTATGAAAACGAAGAAAGTTATGCTTCAGATGATGATGACGAAGAATTAGCACCTGTCACCAACAGAAGATGGAGAAATTTCGGTTATATTTACTACAATGAAATTCGTGATGTATTTGCTGTAACAGAAGTCTTCAATGAGAAAAACAATGCTCAAAGAAGAACTTATGACGACATATTTCTACAAAGACACTTCTCAAGTTTTATTGAAGGAGAAGAAAATGTTCATGACAACAGAAGAATCAATGAATATATTGTCAATGGTTTAGACCAAGCGTTAGAATCCGAAAGAATTAAAGAACAACTTCGTGTAATGGAAGAAGACCTTTGGGAATTCTAACAACGTAATATTACTAGCTATACAGGAGAGTACATCAGGTACTCTCTTTTTTTTTGTTAATATTTTTCTTAAAAAATTTCATTTTTTAAACTTTTTTGCATTATCTTTGCAAAATAATGAATGATATTACCATACATAGTTCCGTTACCTATCTGAAAGGGGTTGGAGAAAAAAAATCAGAAATTCTGCGGGAAGAATTAAATATTGCTACCATAGAAGATTTGCTGAACTATTTCCCCTATCGCTATATTGACAAATCGAAATACTACAAGATTAAAGACCTTCCTTATAATATCAATACCTATGTACAAGTGAAAGGAAGAATTTCGGAAAAGAGTATTTTGGGAGAAAATAGAGGAAAAAGACTTGTGGCAAAATTCTATGACGAAACCGGCAGCATTATGTTGGTATGGTTTAACAATATAAAATACTTCAGCGAAATGCTGAAAACGAACGAGACCTACATAATTTTCGGCAAACCGACCCAATTTAACCAAACTATCAATATCACCCACCCCGAAATCAGCACAGAAGAAAAAAATACTTTTAACAATGTGCCCTTCCTGCCAATGTACAATTCCACCGATAAATGCAAAAAATATGGTCTGGATAGCAGAGGAATATATAAACTCTGCCATACTGCAATAGAAACCTACTACAAACAAATAGAAGAAACCATTCCACAATATATTCGGGAAAAATTGCATTTGATAGACAAACAGAGTGCAATGCGTAAAATACATCTTCCGCAAACTGCCAGCGACATAGAGCAATCTATTCGCCGATTGAAATACGAGGAAGTGTTTTTGATGCAATTATTACTCCTACAGTCACATCAATCGGTAAAAGTGAGCCACCACGGGCATATTTTGCCCAAAGTGGGTACCCTCTTCAACACTTTCTACAAGCAATATTTGCCATTTCCGCTTACCAATGCACAAAAACGAGTCATAAAAGAGATTAGAGCCGACTTTTTGTCCGGCAAGCAAATGAACAGACTCCTGCAAGGAGATGTAGGAAGCGGAAAAACCATCACTGCCCTACTCCTCATGCTATTGGTGATTGACAACGGCTATCAATGCTGTTTGATGGCACCTACTGAAATATTGGCACAACAACATTACCAAAACATTTGCAAACTATTGAAAAACATGCCGATAGAAATCGGCCTTTTGACCGGCTCCACCAAACAAAAAGAAAGAACTGCATTGTTGAAAAAAGCCGAAGAAGGGAGTATAAAAATCTTTATCGGAACGCATGCCTTGTATGAAGATCAGGTATTGTTTAAAAATTTGGCATTTGTAGTCATAGACGAACAACACCGTTTTGGTGTAGAACAAAGAGCCAAACTTTGGCGGAAAAATTTAACGCCTCCTCATGTGCTGGTAATGACGGCGACACCTATACCCAGAACATTGGCAATGACCGTTTATGGCGATTTGGATATTTCTGTAATAGATGAACTGCCGGTAGGCAGAAAACCGATTAAAACCCTGCATTTTTACAAACAAGACAGCGAAAAAATCAACCATTTTCTAAAGCAAGAAATCCAACAAGGACGACAAGTATATGTTGTTTTTCCATTGATACAAGAATCGGAAACACTGACATTGAGTAATTTGATGGACGGCTACGAAATGTTTAAAAAATATTATCCGGAACCCACCTACAAAGTCGGCTGTGTGCATGGCAAAATGAGTGGTGAAGAAAAAGAAGCCGAAATGAATAAATTTAAGCAAGGAGAAACACATATTTTGCTGGCGACAACGGTGATAGAAGTCGGCATAGACGTCCCCAATGCCACCGTGATGGTGATAGAAAATGCAGAACGCTTCGGTTTATCACAATTGCACCAATTACGTGGTCGTGTAGGACGTGGCAGCGACCAATCTTATTGTGTACTCATATCCGATTTTTCATTAAGCAAAGAGGCCAGAATTAGAATTCAAGCCATGCTCAATACCAATGACGGCTTTGAATTGGCAAATGTAGATTTAAAGCTAAGAGGTCCCGGCGACATTACCGGCACTCGACAAAGCGGCATGTTGAACTTTAAATTACTCAACATTGCCGAAGATGAATTATTGATAAGTTCTGCCAGAAATATGGCACAATGTATTATCAACGATGACCCTGAATTGCAAAAAGAACAAAACAAAGAACTACAAACTGCCATTGAAAAAATAAAATTAACAAACAAATATTACCAAATTGGATAAATTTCACATCGGGAAAATAGAGATTGACCAGCCTGCTTTTTTGCTATCTCCTATGGAGGAAGTAAGCGATAGAGCATTTAGAATGCTATGCAAAGAAAATGGTGCAGACATTACCATTAGCGAATTTGCCGCCTCTGATGCTTTGATACGCGATGTGGAAATGACCAAGAAAAAATTACAATTTGACGAAAGAGAACGACCTTTTGGCATACAAATTTTCGGCAATCAAGAAACCGTGATGGTAGAAGCGGCACAAATTGCAGCTTCGTATCAACCTGATTTCATTGACATCAACTGGGGATGTCCGGTAAAAAAAATAGTCGGGAAAGGCGGTGGATCGGGCATGTTGCAAAATCCGGATTTATTGGTGAAAATTACTGCCGCCATTGTCAAAGCGGTGCCATTGCCGGTTACCGTCAAAACTCGTTTAGGTTGGGACGACAACAACAAAATTATCGTCAACCTTGCACAAAAATTGCAAGATGCCGGCATTGCCGCCCTTAGCATTCATGGTCGCACGCGTGCACAAATGTACAGAGGAAATGCCGATTGGACTTTGATAGGAGCTGTCAAGCAAAACCCGCTCATCCACATACCGATTTTCGGCAACGGAGATATTGTAAGTGCCAAAGGTGCCCGACAAGCCATTGACAACTACCACGTTGACGGAGTAATGATTGGCAGAGGAAGCATTGGCAATCCATGGATTTTTGCACAAGCAAAATCGCTTATTTTTCATGGAAAAGAACTTCCTTTGCCGACTATAAAAGAAAGATTGGACATGTGTAAACATCATTTGCAATTGGCATTGCAATATAAAGAAGAACACTATGCCATTATCAACATGCAAAAACACTACAAAACCTATTTTAAAGATATAGACCATTTTAAAGAATATAGAATCAAATTGATGACAGCCAGCCATTTAGATGAAATTTATCATCTTTTTGACGAAATAGAAGAGAAATTTTGTACAACAAAAACTGAGAAAGATGCAAATTAAGGAAGCTATTTTTACCAAAAGCAGTTCCACATGGAAAGAATGTCCGGCAGAGAGAATGCCGGAATATGCCTTTATTGGTCGCTCCAATGTCGGCAAATCTTCATTTATCAATATGCTTACCAACAACAGCAAGTTGGCAAAAACCTCTTCCAAACCCGGTAAAACCCAACTTATCAATCATTTTTTAATCAACAAAGAATGGTTTTTGGTAGATTTGCCCGGCTATGGCTACGCCAAAATCAACAAAAGCATTAGAGAGGGTTTTAACGAAATGATTGCCGGCTATTTTCTACATAGCAAAAATTTAGTTTACATGTGTGTCTTGATAGACAGTCGTTTAGAACCGCAAAAGATAGACCTTGAATTTTTACGCACCTTGGGAGAAAACAATATTCCTTTTGTGCTCATCTTTACCAAAGCCGACAAACTTAGCGGTACAAAAGTAAGAACCAATGTACAGACATTCTTAGACACTTTGAGTGCTGAATGGGAAGAACTCCCCTATTACTTTATCACTTCTGCAGAAACAGGACTCGGAAAGGATGAATTTTTAGATTTTATTGAACAAAGCAACAAAGAAGTGGCAGAAATCTTTCAACAATAAAATCATCATACAAGACCGGTATTAAACAAAATCAGCCTCTTGATTTTTAACATGCCAAAATTATTTTATTTTTAATCTTTGACCAATTTGTAAGATGGTATTTTCTGTGATATGGTTTAAACTGCAAAGTTTGCTGACCGTGGTTCCATTTCGTTTTGCAATGGCATACAAAGTATCTCCTTTTCTGACGGTATAATATTGATTGGAATTGTTTTTCAATGTATTATCATTGGTTTGTTCTACTTTGGACTTGATATCTTCTGTTGCTACAATAGTATCACTCTCATCTTTTGTAATTACATTAAGACTGTCTGTATTGGCAGTTGACGGAGAAGCACCATGAAGAATAAGTTCATATTTACTATTTGTTTTATCCAAATCTTTATAAACACCATCCAGCATGGCATTGGTAAGAGACAAAGAACGATTTACTTGTCGAATAGTATCACTCAAAGAATGCGAAAACAACCATTGATATGTTTCATTCAAATAAAACATTCTTGCCAAACGTCCATGGGATGCTCCGGCAAATTCCTGATAAACCAACAAGTTTGTATCACAACATTTCACCAATGCATCTCTCACTTTTCGAGATTGTGAAACGGGAACCGCCTTGTCGCCGGTGCCATGAATAATATACAAAGGCAATTGGGATAATTTTTCGTACGACCGCAATGTACACCCGCCGCAAAATGCCATAGCAGCGGCAATTTTTTCAGGATAAGTGCCCACAAAATCCATAGTACCATAGCCACCCAAACTCATGCCTATTACATAGACTCTATTGCTGTCTATTCGACTATAATTATTTAATACCCAAGTTAGAATATTTTGAATTTTATCCGGATTCCATGCACCTCCCGGATTCTGCGGAGCAAGAATAAAAGCATCTATCTTTTTACCCATGTCTATGGCATTCAAACAACCATATCTTCTCACTCGATTTAAATCGTTCCCACAAAGACTGGCACCATGCAAAAACAACACTAAAGGCTTGTTTTCAACGGACAAAGTATCTATACAAGGTTCGTACAACCAAAAATGATATCCATTGGCAACTTTGTTTTTAAAAGCTGTTAATTTGGCTGTTTGTGCCAATGACAACACAACAAAGAACAAAAACACGTATGTAAACAATAATTTTTTCATATTATTCAAATACTAATGTATCGTAGCGGGCATGATAACCTGACCAAATGCCAATCACGTTGTCACCGGTGATATTGGTAGGATATGTACCCGATATTCTAAAAGGCATCATCATCATATTGATATCCACCTGCATAGGAAACCAATAATTTAAAGTAGCTGTATCTGTGATAGTTGATTTAACATAAACGGTATCCCCTTTTTTGAAATACATTCTTCCGTATTCTTCTGCATCAATTCCTAACATAGCAGATACATCTAAATTACTCATCGGCATTCGTATCATTTCATAATTCATTTGCTTGCCATTGAAAGTTAAATCATCGTAGCAACCGTATAGAATTTGCGTATAGATGACATCCAGATTTTTCACTTTGGTAAAAAATCGATAACAATCATAGGTAGAACTATTATCGGTGAAATAAATTCTACCTAATGCTGTAGTATCTTCCGGATGTTCTATATTGATTTTCACAGAATCGACTTGTACCGTATTTTGCGGAATGGTAGTGGTTGAAGTATAGATATTGCCGGCAGTATCTTCAATATATAAATAATAGGTTTTTCCCGGCTGCCCTACCAATGACTTGCCGACATAGGCTGCATTCAACAAGCCGAAAATATGGTCGTAGGTGAATCCTAACTGCAACTGTTCCTCATTGCCGTCACTATCGGTCACTTTTACAATGCAATTTTTTTCCACACTTGCCAATATGGCATCCATTCCTACCGAAGAATAATAGTCCATTGAATGAGAAACTATAACAACCGGATGCTGTCCGTTTTCAATCCATCCCTCAACTACCATTGTTGTGGAATGTTCGGGCAAAGTGATAGAAATGGGTGTTTCACACGACACCAATAAGCCAACAGTTATCCATACAAAAAATGCTATTTTTTTCATCACTACTTAAATTTAAAATTCCATGAAATTGACGGCAAAATGGGAAACAATGACATTTGATAGGCAGTACTTTTGAGTTCTAATGTAGAAGCATTCAATTGGGAAGAAATGGAAATATAAAATGGATTTTTTCGATTGTAAACATTATAAACTGAAAAATTCAATGCATGTTCAAAACGTTCTGTCCGTTTAATCACCCAGTCCACTGAAATATCCAAACGATGATAGGGATCGACTCTAAATGCGTTTTTTTTGCTGTATTCCGTTATCAAATTATAGCCCATAAAATAAAATCCGACCGGCACTGTCATGGTATTGCCTGTAGCATATACCCATACTACAGAAGCTGTAAGATTTGGCAAAATTTCGTACGACAAGGAAATAGACACATCATGGCGGCGATCGTTTTGGGCAAAAAATTCCTCCCCACCATTAATCTCAGGGAAAGTTCTTTTCGACCATGACAACGTATAAGCTACCCAACCTGTAAAGCGACCAATAGTCTTATTGAGATAAAATTCAACTCCATAACTATAGCCTGTTCCTTGAGTATATTGCTGATCCAAACTACTTGATGCTTCTGTCAATGGAGAATACCCTTCCCGATATTCTGTCAGATTTTTCATATTTTTGTAGTAGAATTCAATCGATGTTTCAAACATGTTTTGTTTGAAATTTTTATACACGCCTATTGAATATTGATCTCCAATGATAGGTTTTATATTGTATGAACTTGGCATCCAAACGTCTGTCGGCAAAGATATTGACGACAATGCCACTTGATGCAAATATTGATAATTGTGCATATATGATGCTTTGATAGACAAAGTTTTATCTATTAAAAAACGCAGCGAAACACGCGGTTCCAAGCCCCAGTAATCTTTCACTTTTTCGCCGCTTTTATACATCACTGAATCTACTGCATTGCCGAATTCATCTGCAATATAACGAGTATATTTGCCGATATGCTCAAAATAAGATCCCCGCAAGCCGATATCTAAACGAATAAAATCGGACAAATCCACCAATTCATCTACATACAAGGCAGCCTCATGAGCATAGTAGTTGCTCGGAGAGGCAATATCCAAATACGAACCGGCATAAGCACTATAAGTATTCGGTCTCAACTGATGAAAAATATAATTCATACCGAATTTCAACGTATTGCCTGCCACCGGCAAATAGGTTAAGTCAGATTTTACACTATAGTCTCTTATGCCGGACTTAATGTTCAATTCATACACATCTGCCGACATATCGGTAGAAAAATCATAATCACTAAACAACAAGGAAGTACACAAAAACAATTTGCTGCTGATGTCATAACTCCAACGCAAAGAAGTGGAACCGTTTTTCCACATAAATTTTGCATTCAAAGTTCCTTCTGTACTTTTAAATCCATAGTTGTCTGCACCATAGTAGCCACTGAGATAAATTCTATGCTTATCGTTGATCCGCCAATTGACTTTTGCATTCAAGTCATAGAAATTGAATTTCATTCCTTTTGCCGGAGATTCTTTTCGCAAAAACGGTTGTATGAGAGCATCGATATAAGTTCTGCGAGCGGACACTAAAAACGATGCTTTATCCTTTTTGATGGGACCCTGCACGCACAATCGGGCAAATATCAAACCTACGCCTCCGTCAATTTCATAGCGTTTCATATTGCCTTCTTTCATGCCTACATTCAAAACTGACGACAAACGACCGCCATAATTAGCCGGCATTCCGGATTTTATCATCTCCACAGACCGCAAAGCATCAATATTGAAGATGGAAAAAAAACCGAATAAATGCCCTGTATTATAAATAGTTGCCTCATCCAAAAGGACTAAATTCTGGTCGATGCCGCCTCCCCGCACATAATAGCCGGAACTGCCTTCACCGGAACTTTGTACGCCGGGCATCAATTGTATGGTTTTTAGCACATCCGCCTCCCCGAAAAAGGACGGCATTTTTTTCACCGATTCTATATTCACAACTTGCACTCCCATGGCAGATGAACTCACATTGTCGTCGTATCGATGCGATTGCACCACCACTTCCTTTCCCATAATGGAACGGGCGGACATTTCTATATCCAACTTGATATTGGCATGCAGAGAAATTTCTTTTTCGTAAGTGGCATAGCCCATAAAAAATGCTTGCAACTGATAATCTCCCTGTTCTACGGTGATAGAATAAAATCCATATTGATTGCTGGTAGTACCTTTTGTAGTACCGGCAAACGAAATGCTTACATCTGTCATGGCCTCTCCATTAGCGGCATCTCTTACATATCCGCTGATAGTGTATTTCCGCTGTCCGAAGCCAAGAAGGACAGATGCTGTTATCAATATGAAAATTATAACTTTCTTCCTCATAAAAAACCAATAAAAGATATAACGCAAGAAAAAACAATTTTATTGTTTTTGCAGCTTGCAAATTCCCCTTGACACAAGATTTTTTACGATAGAAAAATTTATTTATCAAAAACAACGTTTTGTATTGTGATTTTTTGTACTTTTGCTTTCTTAAATTTTGAGAAATTAACAGAAGTAAGTGGCAGCCATTTTGATGAATATCTGCCGACAAAACGTAAAATAATAATAGTAAATATATGAAAGTTTATCAAACAAGTGAAATTAGAAATATTGCCCTTTTGGGTAATTCTCGTTCCGGAAAAACATCGTTAGCAGAGTCGATGTTGTTTCATGGTGGTGTTATCAGTCGTAGAGGCAGCATAGAAGATAAAAATACTGTTTCTGACTATCGTGACATAGAATTGGAAAGAGGTAATTCTATCTATTCCACCGTCATGTATGCAGAGCATAATGGTGTAAAAATCAACATTATTGACTGTCCCGGCTTTGACGATTTTGTCGGAGAAGTTGTGGGAGCATTAAGAGTTACAGACGCTGCTTTGATGGTTGTTAATGCTCAAAATGGTGTTGAAGTCGGCACAGAAATCCAATGGCGTTGGACAAAGAAAACCAACATGCCTGTTATCTTTGCCGTCAATCAATTAGACCATGAAAAAGCTAATTTTGACGAAACCATTCACGATTTGAAAGAAGAATTCGGCGGTAGCGTTACCGTTATCCAATATCCTGTCAATGCCGGCACCGGATTTGACTCCGTGATAGATTTGCTCCAAATGAAATTGTTAAAATTCCCTGTTAACGGAGGAAAAATGATTGTGGAAGACATTCCGGCAAGTGAAATGGGAAAAGCAGAGGAATTGCAATCTGCATTGATAGAAAATGCTGCTGAAAACGAAGAATCATTAATGGAAAAATTCTTCGAAGAAGGCACATTGACAGAAGAAGAAATTATAAAAGGTTTGAAGATAGGTTTGAAAAACAGAGGTATTTTCCCTGTTCTTTGCTGTGCCGCCAAAACCGACCAAGGCATAGAACGCGTAATGGAATTTATCAAAAACAACTGCCCTGCTCCTAATGAATCACTCCGTATAGTAAAATCCAACAACGGAGAATTACATTGCAATGCAGCAGATCCATTTTCTGCTTTCGTTTTCAAAACTTCTATCGAACAACACGTCGGTGAAGTTTCATTTATGAAAATTTTTGCCGGAGAAGTAACCGAAGCCATGGATGTGGTAAATGGTGTAAATGGTTCCAAAGAACGTTTATCTCAATTGTTGTGCGTAGCAGGTAAAAACCGCGAAAGAGTTGAAAAAGCTGTTGCCGGAGATATTGTAGCTACTATCAAACTAAAGAGCGTTTACAATCAACACACCCTCAATTCTATTAAAAATCCTTCAATGGTGATAGAACCTACCGAATATCCTGAACCAAAATTCCGTACTGCAGTAAAAGCAAAAGACAATACTGAAGACGAAAAATTAGGTGCAGTTTTGAATGATATTCGTAAAACGGACCCGACATTCTTGATGGAACAATCCAAAGAATTGAAACAAACCATCATTTCCGGTCAAGGAGAACAACACTTAAACATTGTAAAATGGATTATTGAAAATATCAACAAGATTGCTATTGAATACTATGCTCCGAAGATTCCGTATCGTGAAACCATCACCAAATCGGCAGAAGCTATGTATCGTCACAAGAAACAATCCGGTGGTGCCGGACAATTTGGAGAAGTTCACATGTTGATAGAACCTTACTACGAAGGCATGCCCAACCAAACCAAATATCCTATCCGCGGCACAGAAAGTTACGATCTTCCTTGGGGCGGAAAATTGATATTCAACAACTGTATTGTCGGTGGTGCCATTGATGCACGTTTTATGCCTGCCATCTTAAAAGGTATTATGGAAAAGATGGAAGAAGGTCCTTTGACAGGTTCTTATGCCCGCGATATTGTTGTTAATATCTACGATGGCAAAATGCACCCTGTAGATTCTAACGAAATGGCATTCAAATTGGCAGGACGTAACGCCTTTAAAGAAGCATTTAAAAATGCCGGTCCTCGTATTTTGGAACCTATCTACGATGTTGAAGTCTATGTACCATCAGAAAGCATGGGTGGCGTTATGACCGATTTGCAAGGTCGTAGAGGTATTGTGATGGGAATGGACAGCGACGGCAAATTCCAAACTTTGCGTGCTAAAGTTCCATTGGCAGAAATGAACAAATATTCTACTTCTTTGAGTTCTTTGACAAGCGGCAGAGCATCCTACGGAATGAAATATGCCGAATATCAACAAGTTCCTGCTGATGTTCAAGCTGCATTGTTGAAAGCCTACGAAGAATCTCAAACTGACGAAGACTAATGTAGTTGATTTTCATCATCATATTCAAAAAAAGCGAAATCCGTTTCGCTTTTTTTTATTAATAAAAATTGAGAAATGTCATAAAAAGCATCTAAAATTCACTTGACTTAACAAACCAACCTGTCAAGTGTTCTTAAAATTATACGTTATTAACAGTCTGTTGATATTTTTTTTTCATTCAAAAAGTTTTTTGTATTATTTTTTTGTATTTTTGCAAAAATTATTGTCATTATTATTAACATTTAAATTTAATTATTATGAAAAAATTATTATTATCTTGTTTAGTATGT
>JAEEGK010005048.1_pt1 | contig 31972 bp, 30 predicted proteins | sample 8958771 | NCBI WGS metagenome assembly JAEEGK01 (sample SAMN16246547, study PRJNA631951) | gut metagenome | biome: gut microbiome; feature: rumen; material: SC-attached | host: Bos | place: Iran: Karaj | collected 2018-10
GCCCGCGGGGCGTGGAAGGGGGGCGACGCGGAAGGGAAGAGGTAAGAGCCGCATCGTAGAATGTATCATAATGTATGGGTGGACAACAGTTTAGAACCGCTTTTCAGAACGTCTGGCTAAGGGAAAAAGAGTGGACAAGGCGAGATTCGAACTCGCGACTTCTGCCTTGCGAAGGCAGCGATCTACCGGGCTGATCTACTTGCCCATAATACAAATCCGGTGAGTGAGCGCATGACAAATCACTATAAAAGGATTATGTCTTCAAAAAATCGGAGATCAAACGGCCAGCATCTGCTTCCGCTGTTCTTACGAAGCAGGGGCGAAATCCTCGACCGGATTCCGGCTCTGCGCTTTTCACGTCTCTGACCGTTCTGAGATTCCGTATGAAAATTTATATCGCGTCCGTGAAGTTCGAACCTCATGGCAAATCTTTCTCCTGAAATCATAGCCGAGATGAAGAAGCAGGGCGTCTTCGCCCTCGCTACCGCCACTAAGGACGGAATCCCCAACGTCGTCCCCGTGGGCATGCTGTTCGTCGGAGACGACGGGAAGGTCTGGCTCGTAGACAACTTCCTCAAGAAGACCTTGAAGAACATCCAAGAGAACCCCAGGGTGTCGTTCTACGTCTGGAACCCCGAAGCCAAGGAGTCGTTCCAGGTCAAGGGAACCGCCACCGTCTGCAATTCCGGAGCCGACTACGAGAAGGCCGTCGCCTTCGCTCACTCCAAGAAGGAGACCCTCCCCGCGAAGAACCTGATAAAGATAGACGTCACCGAGGTGTACTACACCACTCCCGGCCCTCACGCCGGCGACCTCGTGAGCTGACAAAGAGCACAGGGGGCCAGACCCCCTGCTAAACTGTTTTCGGTGTCTCACGATGGAGATTCATTCAGTCATCCATGGGGATCGAATCGTTCAAGATCACGTGTGGACGCCCGTTGACATCTATGATGTCCGCATCCACCCCGTAGACGTCGCGGATCGATTCCTTTGTCAGCACCTCTTTGGGCGTTCCGTACGCGTATATGCCCCCGTTGGCTATCATCAGGATCTTGTCCGCATACTTCGCCGTGATGTTGATATCATGGCTTATCATGATGACGATGCTGTTCTTCTCCTTGGGCATCTCCGACAGGATCTTGGTGACCTCGATCTGATGGCGGATGTCCAGATTGGAAGTCGGCTCGTCCAGAAGTACCACGGGCGGCGACCTCACGAGACCGCGCGCCAGCATGACCTTCTGGTGCTGTCCGGCCGAGAGCTCGTTGAAATCGCGCATCGCCAGATGGTCGATCCTCAGGAGCTTGAGGATGTCGTACACCTTGTCGAGGTCGTCCTTCCTCACTCCGAACTTATAATCGTTCTGCATCCCCACCATGACGGTGTCCACCACGGTCAGAGGGAACGAGTCCTCGGAAGAGGCAGGAACATACCCGATCTCGTTCGCGACCTCCTTGAGCTTCATCTCCTTGGTGTCGCGCCCGTTGATGAGGACAGCTCCGCGCGTGGGCTTGAGGATCTTGTTGATGCAATGGATCAGGGTGGACTTCCCGACCCCATTGGGGCCCATGATGCATATGAACTCCGGCGTGTCGAAGATGTGGCTGATGTTCTTCAGGACGGGATTGTTTGGGTTGTAGCCGAAGTCGAGGTCCTTGATCTCGATGGTGGCCCTTCCCTTCCCGTTGTTCTCTGTTGTATCGTCCATGTTATCACCACATGCTCTTCCTTGCCCTGATCAGGAGCCACATGAACAGCGGGCATCCGATGAAGGCGGTTATCACTCCGACCGGGAGGAACGTAGGCGCGATTATCACCCTGGATATGAGGTCGGAGACCATCAGCAGGACTGCTCCGAACGCTGCGGATGCAGGGATCAGGTACCTGTTGTCGGATCCCAGGAATATCCTCACTATATGCGGAGCGACCAGCCCGATGAAACCTATGATCCCGGTGAAGCACACCACGGAGGCGGCCATCAGAGAGATGACGATGAGCAGGATTATCCTCAGCTTGTGGGCGTCCAGGCCGAGCGCCGTGGCGTTCTTGTCCCCGGTGATGAGGATGTTCAGCTTCTTCGACATGGCCATCAGGACGGCTCCGCCTATCACGCAGAATATGGCGATGACCTCGAAGGACTCCCATGTGGACCCGCTCAGGTCTCCGATGGACCACTGGAAGACAGCGGATAGCGACTGCTCCGACAATGTGAGCTTGATTATCGTCGTGCATGCGTTGAAGAGGTACATCACCGCGATACCCGCCAGGATCATCGTCGCGGCGGAGGTGTGCCTCAGAGAGGAGACGAGGATGATGACCGCTGCGGGTATCAGCGAGAAGACGAACGCCATCGCGATGAGCCCGAAGGATCCGGACAGGCCGAAGGTTATTCCGAGCCCCAGAGCCAGGGTGGCTCCGAAGGACGCGCCGGACGATATCCCTGTGGTGTAAGGGTCGGCCAAGGGGTTCTTCATCATGCTCTGCATGGCCGCGCCGGCCACTCCGAGCGAGGCTCCGGCGACCATTCCGGTGAGTATGCGGGGCAGACGCACGGTGAACACGACCCAGTCGTCGGTAGGGTCGATGTTACCAGGATTGAAAAGGTGATTGTAGATGGTCTCGTAGACCTGGATCGCCGTCATGTCGGCCGAGCCTATCGTGGCCGCATAGCCGATGACGAACACCACTCCCACGATGCAGATGATGATGAAGAGGATCTTCTTCGCGACATACTTGTGATAGTTCGCCGCCATCTGATCGGAATCTAATTCTGTCATGTCTTTGAATCCTCCTTAGTGAAGAAAATCTCGAAAGAGCCTACCAAGGACTCCTCGTTCACGGATGTGAAGCGGCGAAGCTTCATGCGTATCTCTGAGCACGGGAGCGAAGCCAGGATTTCCGCGTCCCATTGGGGGCGCCTGTGGCTGCTGGCAGGCAGGTCCAGAGCCAGGACGTCCATCTCTCTGAAGTCGACCTGGTCGTCGTTGAACTTGTAATGCGAGCCCACCTGCCTGCCGGCATGCTCCGAAGGAGGCGACGGCTTGCGACGGTAGGTCTCGTCGTGAAGATGAAGGTAATAGTTTCCGTCGCGGACGTACGCCTTGGCCCCAGGCTTCATCACCCGGAGCATCTCGCGATACGCCGCTTCCGGATCCGGAAGACTCCAAAAAACATCCCTGGACACGACAGCGTCGAACATCCCGTCGGGGTAGTCGAGCTTCTGGGCGTCCATATGGCGGACATCGGCGGCGAATCCTGCTAGGCGGATGTTGTCGCGCGCCCGCAAGACCATTTCCCTGGAATAGTCTATGGCATGGAACTCTGCGCCGGTATCTCCGAGGAGCATCTCGAAATAGCCTGGTCCGCAGCCGACATCCAGGACCTTGGTGCCCGGTCCGATCCCGAGCGTCTCCATGATGTCCTTGCGATACGGATTGGTCCCGTTCTGGATCTCGTCGTTGACGGCCTGTGAAAACCCGGAGCTGCGCCTGTCCCAATAGTCTGCAACCTGGTCCTTTAACTCCATGTGTATACCTTCGCATAGAAAACCGGGGCCGGAGCCCCGTAAGATGATCAGGAGGACGCGATCAGGTCCGCGAGGTTGTAGTACTGGGCGTTGATGCCGTTGACGACGAAATCATCGACCTTGTACTCGGGGTGGTAGCTCTTCAGATAGTCGGCGAACAGCGCATCGACATCGAACTTCAGAGTCACGGAGCTGACGTCCTCGTAGATCTTGTTGAACATGTACGCGATCGTGATGTAGGACGCGGGCCCCATGTAGGTCCCCTGGTTGAATCCGAAGACGTCGCCGTCCTTGTATGCCTGGGACTGGTTGATGGCCTGGATGTACTTCAGGTCGGTGTTCTTGAGCTGGTCGACCATCTTGGCGTAGGAGTCCGCCTTGTTGGCGACGTCCCAGGTCTCGAGGAATCCGTAGTACTGGTCGAGGCCAATGTAATCAGGGTTCATCTTGAGGTTGACCTCTTCGATGCTGATGCTTCCGTTGCTGTATCCGACGTCGTAGGGGGTCTTCCCGCCTGCGGCGTAGACCGCCTCGTGGATTCCGTTGTGCATGGTGGAGATGCTGGTTCCGTTGTAGGACTGGAAGACGAGAGGCCTGTCCTCGAGATCGATGTCGGCGACCGCGTCCTCGATCTTGTCGAGCACATCGGTGACCTTCGCGCCGTATTTGAGAGCAGACTCCTGGCAGCAGATGAGGAACCCGAGGGTGACGACGGAGGACTCGCAGGTGTTGTCCTCCCAGAAGGGCAGACGGACGACGCTGACGCCGAGAGGCGCGAGGGTGGTCTCCATGTTCTCATCGAACCAGGCGCGGGTTCCGGAGAGGAACATCTGAGGGGCGCCGCTGTTGATGAAGACCTCGTAGTCGGGGGTGAACCTGGATCCGATGGGCTTGGCGTCGGCATAGTAGGGGTGGTACCACTTGTAGTAGCTGCTGGAGGAGTCGCTGACCTGGTTGCACGCGTAGGTGCACCTGGAGTTCGCATCGCAGATGAGGATGGACTCGTAGTTGGACTTGTATCCGATGGCCATGTCTCCGGTCAGGGGGTACTGGAAGGATGCGAGGACGGAGTCGACGTCGTAGAAATAGATGTTGACCCTCTCGATTCCAAGGGAGATGAGCTGGTTGGAGGAGATGGCTTTGGTATTGTCCCCCTTGTTGTAGTTGTGGACGGCTCCCTGTATGGTGATGATCTTATTGACAAGAGCGGAATCGAGGGCGTCGATCTTCCCGTCGCAGTTGGCGTCGGCGAGATAGTAAGCGATCTTGTTCCCCTTGTAGGTCCAGGATGCGTCAAGGACAGCGGGGAGGCAGGCGTCGAGAGCGGCCTGGGCAGCCGTGACCTTGGCTGCGGCGGTCGCCTTGGCGGACTCGTCGGTCCCCTTGTCGGCAGTGCTCTTCTCGGCCTTCGCGGCAGTGAGGTTGGAATAGAGAGGGATGGCTTTCTGGATGAGCGCGACATCGTCCTTGTTGATGACGGAGTCGCCGTTGGCGTTTCCGAAGACGGTCAGAAGGCCGACATCGGTGCTGGCAGGCTCCCAGGATCCGTAATCCTTGGGCTGCCAGGTGTCGTCATTGTTGTCGCCAGAATTGTCGCCGCTGTTGTTTCCGTTGTTGCCGTTGTTGTTGGTGAGAACGAACGCGGCCGCAGCAGCGACAGCGATGACAACAATCGCAGCGATTATGGCGATTAATGTTGATTTTTCCATTTGAACACCTTTGGAACTATGTTCCATATCGACTTTAAATTATTAGAGTCGACTTGGATGCTTATTCCGACTCAAAAACTTGAAATACGGTTTATAAACTTTTCCCATTTTGAGGATAACTCATGAAAAAATATTCATATGTCCGATTGGATGATTATGCATGGGTTCCGATGCCGAGTACAGGGTCTGCAAAGAGGACTCCGATTCCAGCGACGGCCTGAAGAAGAGGACGATGGACTACTGGAACGACCGTGCCAGAGGGTACAAGGAGCTCACGCGCCTATGTCTCAAGGAGGAGGACTACGACGTGGTTCGCATCATCGGCCGTTTCATCAATCTGAACCGCCAGCTGAAGGTCGCGGACATGGGCACCGGCGCTGGCTTCTTCGCCATACTCCTGGCCAAGCAGGGCCACGACGTGACTGCCATGGACAACTGCGAACGCATGCTGGACGCCGCCAGGGAGATCGCGGAGGAGGAGGGAGTGGAGGTCAATTTCGTCTTAGGGGACATAGAGAGCCCCCAGCTGAAGAAGGGCACGTTCGACCTGGTGGTCTCCAGGAGCACGGTATGGGGGCTCCCCAATCCCAAAAAGGCGTACAAGGCCTGGAAAGAGCTGCTCAAGCCGGACGGAGAAATGGCGATAATCGACGGGAACTATTACCTCGACCTTTACGACGACGACTACCGCAGGCGCATGAACTACCTAAAAAGGGTGAAGCTGGACAGGGACAGCGGCCTGCATGCGAAGACCAACGTGGACAACGTGGACTTCAGCATAATACAGGACATAGCCTACGACCTTCCCCTGAGCAGGGAGCGCAGGCCGGCATGGGACGTGGCAGCGCTCATGAGCGTCGGGATGACCAACATCCATGTCAAGTCGCTCGACAAGGAGCAGTACCAGATACTCACAGAGACCGGGATCACCGAGCTCCCGTCGATGTTCGTCGTATGCGCGAAGATGCCTCTGGACTCGACCCCCTACATGGACGCGGTCAACTATCCTCTGATCGACAACGAGAGCCTCGTCCGCATAGCCGAAACCGCTAGCGGACGGTACGAGGAGCTGTCCTCGCTGTTCAAATCCCTGGGCGACAGCAACAGGATGAAGATTATAGCCGCCCTGTTCTCTGGACGCATGAACGTCCAGCAGATATCCTACATAACAGGCAGCTCCCAGTCGCTCACGTCCCATAACCTCATGGCCCTTCGCAAGGCTGGCCTGGTCGGTACGGAGAAGAACGGAAGGGAAGTCCTGTACCATCTGCTCGACCCTTACAGGACGCAGATAATACTGGAGATGAGCGAGATAATCCAGGAGAGGAACAGGGTCCAGAAATCCGACTGATTTTATAACGCACAAACGGATTCCGACGCCATGGGCAGCTTCCTTGACAGCGTGGACTCGTTCTTCCGCGTAAGCGAGAGGGGATCCTCTTTCGGGACCGAGATCAAGGGAGGGCTGATCACGTTCCTCTCGATGTCCTACATACTGGTGGTGAACCCGTTCATACTCGAAGGCGCCGCCGAGGGGTACACATTCCTCCAGCTCTTCACCGCTACCGCTCTGGCAGCCGCCTTGTCATGCCTACTGATGGGGTTCTACGCCCGTTTCCCGGTGTCATTGGCTCCAGGGATGGGCGTCAACGCGTTCATGGCGTTCACCATCTGCTACAGCATGGGGTTCACGTTCGAACAGGCCCTGGCAGTGGTGCTCGTCTCAGGTATAGCGTTCTTCCTGATCTCCGTGACAGGCCTCAGGAAAAGGATAATCGAGGACATCCCCAACTCGATGAAGCTGGCCATAACCGCCGGAATAGGTTTCTTCATAGTCGTGATCGGCCTGTACAACTCGGGGCTGATAGACTCCGGAGAGACGTCCGCCATGACGCTCGGGAATCTTTCGGACCCAGGGGTGCTGCTTTCGCTCCTCTGCATCGCCACCACCCTGGCCATGTGGCTCAGGAACAGGTGGTACGCTGTCATCGGCGGCATACTGATGACCTGGGCGATAGGGCTCGTCCTGGCCTTCATGGGGGTCTATTCCGAGACAGGGCTCATACCCGAGCTGGAAGGAGTGAAGCTGGTCTCAATGCCGGATGCGGCGCTGTTCGGAAAGGTGTTCGAGGGCTTCACCCTGGAAGGGGCGATGATCGTGCCTTTCATCGCCGCGGCGATTTCCCTTCTGGTGGTGAACATATTCGACACCACCGGCACCCTCATCGGGGTGAGCAAAGCGGCCGGCCTGATGGACGACGAAGGTCACGCGGAAGGCATAGACAAGGCGATGGAGAGCGACGCCGCGGGATCCATAATCGGAGCCGTCTGCGGAACATCCACCACGACATCTTTCATAGAGTCCGCCACGGGGATCGAATCCGGAGCCCGCACCGGGCTGATGACCGTCGTCGTAGGGCTGCTCTTCTTTGTTTCCCTGATCCTAGGTGGGGCGATGGCGACCTTCACCAGCGCGTGCACCGTCGGCGCGCTCGTGCTTGTGGGGATCATGATGATAAGGAACGTCAGGGAGATCGACTGGCACGACCCCCTCACCTGCACCATGGCCTTCATGACCATATTCATAATGGGCCTCTCCGGATCCATCACGAACGGGATAGCAGCAGGCGTGTTCGTCTATGTCGGAGGCCTTCTGGTTCTCGGCAGGAGGAGGGAGGTCCCCGCCACCTTATGGATGCTGACGATTCTGTTCCTAGTGTACTTCGTGATAAACTACGCCGCCATCCCGCTCGGATGGATCTGAGGTCGAGCGCAGAACCCACAAATGGAAGCCGTGCTCCTCGGTTCGTCCCGTTTATCCACGCTTTGAACCATCAGTGTTGGGGAGAACTATACGATCGGAGCTGTTCCAGCAGCCTCTAGAATGCATTACGCATACGGTTATATCCTGTAATCTTGATTAAGGAAAGGATAACATGGCCAACGAAGACATTTTTGACATCAATGTGGACCTTGTGATGTGCATCGACGGCACAGGAAGCATGGGACACGTCATCGGCATGGTTAAAGACAACGTCATGACGTTCCACGAGCGTCTCAAGGAATCCCTGAAATCCTTCAACAGGGAAGTCGACGAGCTCCGTATAAAAGTCATAGTGTTCAGGGACCTCTCCTGCGACGGCGACAACGCCCTTATCGAATCTCCGTTCTTCCAGCTCCCCCAGAATGTCGACGATTTCAAGAAATTCGTCATGAAGATCGAGGCCACCGGAGGAGGGGACGCCCCCGAGACCGCTCTCGACGCCATCGCTCTCGCTATGAAATCGGACTGGGTCAAGACCGGAGCCAAAAGGCGCCACGCCATCATGGTATGGACCGACGCTCCCACCAAGGACATCTACGGAGGAGGAGCCAACTTCGACCTCCCCAAGTCCAACGCCGAGCTTTTCTCACTCTGGGACGATCCTCAGATCGGAATGAACCCCAACGCCAAGAGGCTCATCGTGTTCGCTCCCGACGACCCCTCCTGGGCCTTCGTCGACGAGCTGGAGAACACCTACTGGGCGAAGAGCAACCTGAACGGAGGGCTCGAGGAGTTCGATCTCGAAGCCGTCCTCAGGACGCTTTCTGCCAGCCTCTGAACATATCACGAAGGGGGCGTCTCCCCCTTCACCCCATTTTCCAAGGTGTTCTATTGGAGACCATGCGCGGCTATGAGCTGCTCGAAGAATGGACGACGACGGCGAACGGGAGCTACACGTTCGGGCGGAAAGGCTCCAGCGAGTTCTTCATAAAGAAGCTCCCCCAGCCGAAGTATCCCAACCCCAAGATGCTGACCGGCGAGACCTTCAAGCGCAAGAAGGCGGCCTGCGAGGAGTGGGAGGCCAAGCGCAGAAGGCTCATCGCCGCGCTCCAGAAAGCATCCTCCACGTGCGCCTTCGTCATAGCCCCGACGGAGTACTTCCTCGAGGGGAACTCCTACTACATAGTGTCCCCCAGGGTCAAGGAGAAGAAGCTCACTCCGGAACAGGTCTCCGAGCTGGACGCGAGCACCAGGCTGGACGTCATCAAGAAGTACGCCTACGCCCTGAAGGCGCTTGCCGAGAACAACGTCGTCCACGGCGACATAAAGCACAGCAACGTCTTCGTCGTCAGGGCAAGCAGAGGGTACGAGCCCAGGTTCATCGACTTCGACGACAGCTACTTCTCGGGAGAGCCTCCCGAACCGGAATCCACCATCGGCTCGCCCGAATTCTACTCCCCCGAGCTGGGGAAATACATAATGTCCGACGACCCGGACCTGAAAGGGACCGTCCAGTGCAAATCGGATGTTTTCGCCTCCGCCATAATGTTCCATGATTACTACACGGGGAAGAGGATGCTCCAGAGGCACGGGAAGTACCCGTTCCAGATCGACTCCTCCAAGGACATGATCATGGCCATCCCGTCTGGACAGCTGAAGGAGCTGATCAAATCGATGATGGAGGTCGAAGCCAGCAGAAGAGCTGACGCGAGCACCGTCCTCGAAACCATGAAGGCCATCTGCGGCGAAGCCCCGGCACCTCCCAGGCCTGCCCCCACCATCGCCAAGACCGAGCCCAGGAAGGAGGCCGAGCCCATCACCGGCGAGAGGATGATTCCCGGAAAGCCGAAATGGACCTACGTGATGGCCGACGGGACCCAGAGGATGCTCCCGCCCGCGGTCGCCAGAGGCATGGCCGAGGACAAGGGCATACCCATCGTCGGCGAGGAGGAGCCCAGGAAGGAGGCCGAGCCCAAGAAGGAGGAGGTCGTCAAGAAGGACGACAAGTACGTCTGGGTGAAGAAGACCGACGGAACCGTGAGCAAGCTCGCGAAGAAGATCTACGATGCGATAGTGGGTGATAAGCCATGAAGAGCGACCTTCTGTTCGATGTGCCTTTCCCCGGCCATGCGGAGGATGCCCCTCCGGTAGCCGACGAAAGGATGGCCATAGTGTGCGACGGCCTCGGAGGCGCCGGCGGAGTGGAGTTCGAGGTAGACGGAGAGGTCCACACCTGTGCCTACTACGCGTCCCGCGCCGTGATCGCCGTCGTGAAGAAGTTCCTGGAGGACAACTACGACTTCGCGTTTTCCGACGGGATGCGCCACCTGGACCAGATCGCAGTCGACATGAAAACAGCCATCAGGAGAGGCCTCCAGGCGTACTCCGACGAGACAGGGATCAATTTCAAGGGGAGGAAGTCGGGAGGATCGATGGTGAAGCTGCTCCCGACCACGCTGGCATCCTGCATCTACCAGGACAAGGGGGACCACGTGGAAGTCGTCTGCTTCTGGGCGGGCGATTCCAGGTGCTACGCCCTGGGGAAGGACGGCCTGCACCAGCTCATGGATGACGACGCCAGAGGCTACATAGACGCCATGGAATGCATAATCCAGGATGCCGTGATGAACAACGTGATCTGCCTGGACCACGACTTCCACATCAGCTGGAAGGCGTACAGCATACCCAAGCCCTGCATAGTGTTCGCCGCCTCCGACGGGTGCTTCGCCTATCTGGAGTCCCCGATGAGCTTCGAATCCATATTCCTGCCCAGGACTGGAGCCGAGTTCGACCTCGAGAAGTCCATCCAGGAATCCCTCGAAGCGCATGAGAACGATGACCGCACCCTCGCCGGGCACATATTCGGCATTTCGTCCCCGGAGGAGTACATCGAGACATTCAGCCCCAGAGGGGACGCCATCGAGTCCGAATTCATGTCGAAGATGGTCCTCACCCCGAAGATAGACGAGCTCAGGGCCAAGCGCAACGAGATGGGATCCAGGGACCTGACCGAGGAGGAGAAGGTCGAGTACGGAGAGGTCAAGGCCGAGCTCAAGAACCTGAGGAAGCAGAACGAGGACCTGATGAGGTCCCTCTGGAACGTCTACAGCAAAGGATATCTGCTGGAACCTCTGGCCCTCGAACAGGAGCCGGTGGTTATCGTAGAGGAGCCTGAGCCGGTGGAGCCGGAACCGGCGAAACTCGTGGAGAAGCCCGAGAAGCCCGCGGAGAAGGATGCGCCGAAGACTGGAACGCCCACTGAGTCCGAGATCCCCAAGACCGAGAAGCCTGCGGAGAAGGACACTCCTGGCAAGGAGACGCCTGTGGAGGCCGAGACCAAGCCCCTTAAGGCCAAGAAGATCCCCGTGAAGGACGCCCTCCCGGATGCGGACGACGAGCTCTCTCCGACTTACGATTACGTCAAGCCTTCGTTCAAGGACATAGGCGCAGACGTCCCCGAGAAGGATTCTGGAGTCCGCCCGCTCGTCATGGGGCCTGATTGGACCGTTCCGAACAGGACTGTCAACGAGACGGACGTCTCCCTGATCATGCCCTACGCGATGAACAAGACCTTCATGATGGAGACACGCCGTGCAAGGGTGGTCCAGGGCCTCCTGGTGGAGGACGACTGGGTCAGGTGCGGCGACTCGCTCACCACCCTCTGCAACAAGAACAGGAGCCCCCGCAACGCCAGAAGGATCTTCGTGAAGAAGCGCGACAACTACGACATAGAGCGCAACTCCACGATCCTGGACAGGATATCCTCGTTCAGCACGGGTCGCTTCATACTTCCCGCCGAGAAGTATATGCTATCGGACATCTACGTCCAGACGTTCACATGCAGCCAGTCCGGGATGGAGGATTTCAGCATCCTGCGCAAGTACGGAAAGCTGGACAAGCAATACCTCGAGCTGGAGCTGTGCAAATCCGTGAAGGACCTTCACGACATGGGCATCGTCCATGGTGCCATCTCGCCCGAATCGCTGATCATCCTCAAGACCAAAGGCGGACACCTCAGGCCAATACTGCTCAACTTCTGCGACGCCTTCCTGATGAAGGACGCGGACGACATGGAGAGGATGGACCCGGTCGAGAGAGGCCCGTGGTACGACGTCTACTGCCTCGGGATGCTGTTCTACAAGATCTCCGTCAGGAACGTCGACGACAGGATCGTCGTGGAGCAATGCAACCTCTACAAGAAGGGCGGAGACCGCGACTGGAAGATGGATCTCATAAGCTCGATGCTGTCGAAGGACCCGTCCAAGAGGCCAGACCTGTCCAGCGTCATCGACACGCTGAACCGCAACATGTTCTGAAAACGCCTCGAGCCCGACAGCGATGCCGGACCCTGGCTTTCTTCTTCAAAGACTTCAGTCCTCGTCGTCCTCTACGGGCTTCAGAAGCTGGGGTGCCATTCCCATGATGGCGGCCACGGGGATCAGGAGGAAACAGAAGTAGTTATTAGTCATGATGGTGAAAGGAATGCCGATGATGGCGCCCGCGATGGCTCCGAAGAAGAGCCCCTGCTTCGCCTTGGCGTCCATCTCACTCTACCTTCCTTCCCAGGACCTTCTCGGCCTCTGCGACCATGTTGTCGACGATCTCCCTGGCTCCGCCGACGTAGTTGGCAGCGTCCATGGTCTCGACGATCTCGTCGCGGGTGAGGACTCCCTTGAGGTCCTCCCTCTCCATCAGGACGTCCCTGAGGTGCCTTCCGGTGTCCTCGGCGACCATCGACGATTCGCGGATGATCTCGTGCGCGTCCTGCCTTCCGATTCCCTTCTGAGTGAGCTTCATCATGAGGGGCTCGGCCATGACAAGTCCCTTGGAGGACTCTATGTTGTAGAGCATCTTGTCCCTGTGGACGTCGAGGCCCTCGAAGATCCAGTTCATCTTCTTGAGGATCTCGTCCATGAGGATGAATACGTGGGGAAGGGTGAACCTCTCGGTGGAAGAGTTGGAAAGATCCCTCTCGTGCCACAGAACCTGGCTCTCGAAGGTGGGAGTGACGAAGCTCCTGACGATCCTCGCGAGCCCGCAGACGTTCTCCGAGTTCATGGGGTTCCTCTTCTGGGCCATGGTGGAGCTTCCTACCTGCTTCTTCACGTCGAAGAACTCGGAAGCCTCGCCGATCTCGGACCTCTGGAGGTTCCTGATCTCGGTCCCGTACCTCTCCAGAGAGGTGGCGATGTTCGCCATGAGGCAAATGGCCTCGGTATACCTGTCACGTCCGACGACCTGCGTGGCTGCAGGCTCGTACGTGAGTCCGAGGTCCTCCATCACGAGTGACTGTATCTTGAAGAAGTTCTTTCCCAGCGCGGCACCGGTTCCTACGGCTCCCGCCATCTTCCCGGCGCAGACCCTGGGCATGGCCTGGATTATGCGCTCCCTGTGCCTGAGCATCTCGGCGACGTATCCGGCGATCTTGAATCCGAAAGTGATAGGGATGGCGAACTGAGCATGGGTCCTGCCTATCTCGAGGGTGTCCCTCTCCTTCTTGGCCAGGGATGCGAGCGTATAGATGAAGACATCCACATCGTCGAGGATCATCGTCATGGCCGCCTTGAGCTGGAGAGCGGTGGCGGTATCGACGATATCGTTGGATGTCGCGCCGAGGTGTACATACTTTCCGGCGTCCCCGGAGCACTTCTCGGTCATGGCCTTGACCATCGCCATGAGGTCGTGCCTCGTTTCCTTCTCGATCTCCTTTATCCTGTCGACGCTAACGACGTCGAGGCTGGCCACGCGCGAGATCTCGTCTGCATCCGCCTTGGATATGGTGCCGAGAGACGCGTGCGCCCTCGCCAAAGCCGCTTCCACATTCATCTGGTACTGAATGCGGCTCTCTTCGCTGAAAACCGCTTTCATTCCCTCGCGGCCGTATCTGTAGTCAAGGGGACAGACATTGCTCATTTGAATCGAATCGGCCATCGGCCAAGTAGTTATAATATGTTGCCCTTTGCCAGAGCCGGAAACCTGGGAGACCCGGATCGGGAAACAGTTAACACCCATTAATTGCTATTGAAACAGACGGACATCCCCGCAATTCTTCGTACACGTCGGGTTTAATCCAGGATGCATCCGTAGAAATCCTTATATTATAGGCATTAATAGGGCAGGATAGAAGTGGGTCATGCTTCTGCTCATGGCCAAGTCGAATATTGAGTGATGATTTATGGAAGATTTTGTGGAGGAAGTTCAGCAGCAGGATTCTCAGGTAGAGGAGCAGGTTTCTATGGCGACCGAGGAAAAGACGGAAAACGCCCCCTGCGAGACCGAGGAGTCAGCAGAAGAGAAGACGACCGTCGCATCCGAGGACGAACTCGTAGAGCTCGAGGAAAAGCGCGGCATCGTCAACGAAGATGCAGAGAAGCACAGGAAGCTCAGGGACGAGCTCAACAACCAGACCAAGGAGTGGAAAGCCAAGAGGGATGCGCTCAACGGTCAGGTCAGGGAGCTTGTCGACGAGGCTGGAAAGTGCAGGGAAGAGCGTGACTCCCTCAACCAGAAGGTTAGGGAGACCAAGGAGCTCAGGGACGAGTGGAACCAGAAGGTGACCGCTCTCAAGGAGCAGCTTGCTCCTTTCAGGAACACCGAGAGAAATGACGAGAAGAACGAGGTTCCCGTCAAGCAGCTGAAGAAACAGCTCCAGGATCTTGAATACACCCAGCAGACCAAGGCCCTCGGAAAGGACAAGGAGAACGAGATCATCAAGCAGATCTCCGTCCTTGCCAAGGAGATCGCCGACAGGGAGAAGACCTACGAGCAGAACGACGAAGTCAAGGGACTCGTCGGACAGCTCAGAGAGGCAAAAGCTCAGGCAGAGGTCTACCACCGCCAGGTTTCCGAGTACGCTGAGAAGGCCCAGGCATCCCATGACAAGATGATCGGCTTCTACGAGCAGGCTGACAAGCTCAGGAAGGAGGCCGACGCTGCACAGGCGAAGTTCATCGAGTGCAAGCAGGCTGCCGACGAGGAGCACAAGAAGCACATCGAGCAGATCAAGTCCGTCCACCAGATGGACCGCGACGCCTCTGGGTACAGGAACAAGGACAAGAACGGCAACCGTGCCAAGAAGAGAGAGTCCGACAACAAGAAGGAGGCAAAGGAGATCTTCGAGCGCTTCAAGGCTGGAGACAAGCTCTCCACCGAAGACCTCATGGCTCTTCAGAAATCGGGATACCTCTGATTATCCAACGGGAGCGGCCTACCGGCCCTCCCCAAACCTTTTCCCATTTTTTCATCATTTGTCTCGTCGTTTCGTTCAATATAGACGTTATTATCCGAAATTCATCTCATTTATGAGTAAAAATGGATGATGCTTTTGTCCCCATCCATCCATCTGTTCGCCCGTAAGGAGAGAACAGGTATATCCTATAACGAAGGCAGATTATAGAATAAAACTTAAAATAATATTTGTCGATATAATATGTACTAATCTATTTAATATCAACATATGATTAAGTAATACAAGTAAAAAATAATGGACGTATTATCAGAAAAGTACATATACGAAGGAAAAATATAAGAGGCTAAGGGAACCGGACGGGTAGAGTGCATCCCATCCCTTCTTATTGCTCGCCCGGTACCCCGCCTCGGTTTCAGGCGCAGATTATTTTATACGAATCACGCATGGGGTATTGATCGCATGGCCTTGGATGGATTGGGAAAATCGCTTAGGAACATTCTCGGACGCATAGGTAGCGCGTCCTCGGTGGACGAGAGTCTGATCAAAGACATCTGCAAGGACCTCCAGCGTGCGCTGCTGGAAGCGGACGTCAACGTCAGACTGGTTCTCGATCTCACGAACAAGGTGAAGGATCGCGCGATCAACGAGCCCCCTGCGGCCGGAAGGAGCATGAAGGACCACCTCACCAACATCATCTACCAGGAGCTAGTGAACCTGGTGGACAACGGCGAAGGAATACCCCTCAAGCCCCAGAAGATCATGATGGTCGGCCTGTACGGACAGGGAAAGACCACCACCACCGGAAAGCTCGCCCTGTACTTCTCCAAGAAGGGATTCTCGGTCGGACTCATCGGAGCAGACGTCTACAGGCCTGCGGCTCTGGACCAGCTGAAGCAGCTCGGAGAGAAGGTCGGGGTCGAAGTCTACGGCGAGCCCGGCGAATCTGACGCCCCCGGCATCGTCAAGAGGGGCCTCGAGAAGTTCAAGGACAAGAAGATCGTCATCATCGATACCTCTGGACGCCATGCTCTGGAGGACGACCTCATCGAGGAGGTCAAGAACATCGCGGAGGTGGCCAAGCCCGAGGAGAGGATACTGGTCCTCGACTCCCAGGTCGGACAGCAGGCAGGACCTCAGGCAGAAGCCTTCCACAACGCCGTCGGAGTCACGGGCGTCATCCTCACCAAGATGGACGGTACCGCTAAGGGAGGAGGAGCGATCTCCGCCATAGCGAAGACCAACGCCAGGATCGTATTCCTCGGAACCGGAGAGCACATACGCGACCTGGAGGCGTTCGACGCCAACAAGTTCATCTCCAGGCTTTTAGGAATGGGGGACTTGTCCTCCCTGATACAGCTCGCCAACGAGGAGATCGACGACACGGAGGCCATGCAGAAGGTCACAGAATCCATGATGACCGGGAAGTTCACCCTGAACGACATGTACTACCAGATGGCGGCTGTCGGAAAGATGGGGCCTCTCCAGAAGGTCATGAGCATGCTCCCTGGATTCAGCGGCATGGAGGACAAGATAGACTACGAGGCCTCCCAGAAGAAGCTCCAGGTCTTCCGCGTGATCATGGACTCCATGACCAACGACGAGAAGGAGGACCCGTCGATCATCAAATCCAAGCGCATAGAGAGGATAGCATCCGGAGCCGGGGTCACCCCCCACGACGTGAGGGAGCTCCTCAAGCAGTACAACCAGACCAAGAAGACCATGGCCGCTGTCGGAAAGAACCGCAAGATGCGCAAGCAGATGATGAAGCAGCTCGGCGGAGTGGATCTGGAAGCCCTCAAGAACATGCAGTCGTGATCCGATGAGGTACTTCGTGATCATCGGCCACAAGGCGGCCACCACCGGCAGCTTCAAGCTGGACGACATTGCAGGAGGAGCGGGAAGGCTGGACATACTTGTGAGATGCGTGAACTCAGCGTTCTTCCTCAGCCACAACCTCCGCAAGGATGTCGAAGCCTACCTCGTGTGCCAGGGCGGAGAGGAAGCCCCCAAGACCGTGGTCTTCAAAGGAGAGGAGCTCAGATATCTCAATCCCGACGAGAGGAGCACCTCCTCCCTCATCCGCAACGCGCTCCTGAAGCCCGTGGAGAAAGGACAGGAGGTGAAGTCCTCCCCTGGGGTCTACGTGACCCGCATGTCCTTCCAAGACGTCCTGGAGAAGCTCTCGGAGAAAGGGAAGCTGGTGTACCTCAAGGAGGACGGGACTGACTGCAGGGACTACGAGTTCCCGGAGAACCCCGTGTTCGTGCTCGGCGACAACCACGACCCCACTCCCGAAGAGGAGGAAGCCCTTCTGTCGTACGAGCCTGACAAGATCTGCTTAGGGCCGCTCAGCCTTCACGCAGACCACTGCATGATCGTGGTCCATAACGAGATGGACCGCAGGCAGGCCTGACCATGACCACCGCGGCCGTCGCAGGCACCTTCAACATCCTGCACGAAGGCCATAAAGCTCTGATAAGACGCGCCTTCGAGATCGCGGACCAAGTCGTCATCGGGATAACGTCCGACCGCATGGCATCAGGAGGCCGCGACAAGCATGTGCCCATGGTCATACGCAGGAGGGAGCTGGAATCGTTCGTATCCACTCTGGGCAGCGCCAGAATATTCGAGATCGACGACATGTACGGTCCCGACGAGATCATGGACGGAGTGGACTTCCTGGTCGTCTCCGAGGAGACCTTGGACAACGGCAGGAAGGTCAACGACAGGAGGAGGTCCAGAGGGCTCAAGCCCATGGAGCTGTCCGTGGTCCCGCTGGTGATGTCGGATCGCGGCGAGAAGATATCCGCATCTTCCATCCTGGACGGCAGATACGGCCGCCAAGGGAAGAGCACCGTCATGGACATAGCAGTCGGATCCACCAACATGGTGAAGGTATCAGCCGTCCGCGCCGTCATGGAGAGGGTGTACGGGGACGTCAGGGTAACCGCGAGGGACGTCGACAGCGGTGTCCCCCCGCAGCCTTTCGGCGAGCAGACCCATCAGGGCTCCCTGAACAGGGCCAGAGCCGCCATAGAGGGCCACGAGATGGCCGTAGGGATAGAGGCGGGCGTCTTCGAGATGCTCGACGGCCTGTACGACATCCAGCATTGCACCATCATAGACAAGGAAGGCAGGGAGACCTACGGACAGGGCTCTGGCTTCCGCTACCCCGATGCCGTCGCCGAGCTCGTGCGTTCAGGGATGACCGTAGGGAACTCCATGCGCGAGATCTACGGCGACACAGACATCGGGAAGAAGCAGGGCGCGGTCGGCCTGCTCAGCAAAGGACTGATCGACCGCGAGAAGCTGACGGAACAGGCGGTCATCGCCGCCATGATTCCGCGCCTATGGGATGATTGATCATGTTTCAGAGACAGAGGATCGGACACAGCACCGGATACCTGACGGACGAATCGAAGATGACCGGCCGCGCGGACAACGTCCTGCTGCCGTACAGCGAGCAGGAGCTCCGCGAGATACTGAGGGTGTACAACTCCAAAGGTACCCCGGTCACCATCGCGGCCATGCGCACAGGAGTGTCGGGCGGAAGCGTGCCGAACGGAGGGGACGTCCTCTCGCTGGAGCACATGAAGGGCGCCGTGGGCGTCGGAAAGGACAAAAGGGGATACTTCCTCCGCGTCCTACCCTGCACAACCCTGGACGAGATCGACGACATCCTTACGAGGAAGAGCTTCTCCTCCCTCGAAGACGTCACGGAGGGGGCATGCGAGGCCCTGGCCAAGGAGCCTGTGACCTACTTCTATCCCGTGGACCCAACCGAGATGAGCGGCTCCATCGGCGGCAACATCGCGGCCAACGCATCAGGACCCAGGACCTTCAAGTACGGCCCTACTAGGGACTGGATAAGGAGGATCAGGGTGGTCATGGCGGACGGGACCTTCACCGACGTCGTCCGCGGAGAGCATCTGGCGGACGGAAGGCGCATGAGCTTCCCCGCAGGGAAGAACTACTACTCCTTCGAGCTTCCTGGATACGATTTCAATTCGTCCGTGAAGAACGCCACAGGGCCCAAGATAGGCGAGAACATGGACCTGCTGGACCTGTTCATAGGCTCCGAAGGCATATTCGGAGTGATAGCCGAAGCCGACATCTACCTGGCCCCCAGGCACCCTCTCGTCTCGAACATACTCTTCTTCCCGGACGACGAGTCGGCTCTGGAAGCCGTCAAGGACATCCGTTCCGACGACCGCATCGACCCCGAATTCCTCGAGTTCATGGACGTGAGATCGATAGAGCTGGTCAGGTCCAGGAAGAAGGCCGATCCGCTGTCAGTGCGCATACCCGCCATACCGGAAGACGCCGGCTCCGCCCTGTTCTTCGACCTCCCGGACGACGGATCCCTGGACGGGCGCTACGCCATCCTCAAGGAGATTGCGGAGAGGCACGGGACCTCGCTGGACAAGTCCTGGTGCGGCCACGAGGCCTCCGACCGCGAGAGGATGAGGGAGCTCAGGCATTCCATACCCAAGACGATATTCGAATACGTGGCGTCCCTGAAAGGCGAGATGCCCAGGATACACAAGCTCGGGAGCGACATGTCCGTCCCCGACGGATCCGCCGACGAGATGATGGCGTTCTACAAGAAGAGGCTGAACGAGGAGGGGCTGGAGTACTGCATGTTCGGCCACATAGGCGACAACCACCCTCACGTGGAGATCATCCTGAAGTCGATGGACGAGTTCAACCGCGCCAAGGCCGTGTACGAGGAGTTCGCCGCCAAGGCGGTGGAGCTCGGAGGCTCCCCCAGCGCGGAGCATGGCATCGGCAAGATCAAAACGAGGTACATGGAGCTCCTCTACGGCAAGCAGGGCGTGGAAGAGCTTCGCAAGGTCAAGAAGGTGCTGGACCCCAACGGGATACTGTGTCCCGGCAACATGATAGGGTGATCCCATGAAGTTCATAGTAGCGATCAAGCAGGTGCCCGACACCTCCGAGGTGTCCGTGGACGAGAACGGCTCCCTCGTGAGGGCGGGAGTCCCGTCCATACTGGACCCGTACTGCGAGCACGCCTTGAGAAAGGTCCTGTCCGTCAAACAGGACGGCGACGAGGTCGTGGTCTTCACCATGGGCCCTCCGCAAGCCTCTGAAGCCCTCAGACGCTGCCTGTGCCTCGGAGCCGACAGAGGATACCTCCTCACCGACCGCGCCTTCGCAGGGGCGGACACATGGGCCACAGCGAGGACCATAGCCGCCTTCGTCGAAAGACACGCATGCGACGCGGACCTGCTGGTGTTCGGCCAGAAGGCCGCGGACGGAGAGACCGGGCAGGTCCCGTTCGAAGTCGCCCAGCTGCTCTCGGTCCAGCAGTTCGCCTACGTCAAGGACCTCAGAAGGTCGGGAGACGCCCTGGAGGTCACCCAAGACTACGGAGACGTTCTGAGGGACTGCAAAGCCCCTCTGGGAAGCGTCGTTTCCTTCTCGGACGTCGACCCCTGCGGAACCCTGATGTCCATCTCGGACCGTCTGAGGGGCGCAGAAAAGCCGATCGAGAACATCGACAGGGTAGGGCTCGGCCTAGGGCTGTACAGCGTGGGCCTCAAAGGCTCCAAGACCAAGATAGTCAAGACCGGCACGAACGACGTCAGGAGGAAGAACAGGAAGGCGGTCGTTGGAAGCCCCAGCAGGGTAGCCGAGCTCCTCAGGGACGAGATGGAGGCGAGAGAATGAGCGGATGTTCCGACGGCTCCTGTTCCTCCGGCTCCTGCTCGACTGGATCATGCTCCAGCGACCCCAACAGGCTTCCTCCTGGGATGCTGAAGAGGTACAATCTCAACGAATCCACGGCCGACGGCATCCTTGTATGGGCGGAGACCGAGAACGGCCAGCTCGCCAGATCCAGCGCGGAGATAATCGCGGCGTCATCCAAGCTCACCGACGGAAGGGTGTTCGTGGCTCTCTTCGGTGGCCCGGACATGAAAGCTCTGTACCCGGAGATCTTCGGATACGGCACCGACACCATCTACCACGTCCGCGGCAAGGCCACAGAGCAGTACACCCCCGAGGCATACGCGGAAGCCCTCGCTCAGGTCGCAGAAAGAGTGAACCCCGCTACGGTCCTCATCGGAGCCAGCACCCGCGGGAGGGAGACCGCCCCCAGGCTCGCGGCGATGCTCGGATCCGGATTGACAGCCGATTGCACAGGCATCGTGGCGGACGGAAGAAAGGTCGTGATAACCAGGCCCGCTTTCGGCGGCGTCCTGACCGCCGACATCGAATGCATCGGATTCCCCCAGATGGCAACAATACGCCAAGGAGTGTTCCCTGCTCCCAAGAAGGTAGAAGGGCAGGGCACCGCGATATACTGGCAGTACACAGGCGAGCGGAAGAAGGAGATCCTATCTGAGCGCCAACCTTCCAAGGACGGGAAGGACATATTCGACGCCAGGGTCCTCATCGCCCTCGGCGCCGGGATCAGAGACAGAAAGATCGTAGAACTGGCCGAGGAGATCGCTTCGTCCATAGACGGCGCCATGGTCTGCTGCTCCAGAGCCCTGGTGGAAAGGGGATGGATGCCCCAGTCCCGCCAGGTGGGGATGTCAGGAAGGATCGTGAGGCCCGACGTGTACGTCGCGCTGGGGATATCCGGAGCCGTCCAGCACATCGCAGGGATGTCCAGCGCCAAGAGGATAATCGCGGTGAACACGGACGAGGACGCCCCCATACACAGCTACGCGGACCTCAGCATAATATCCGATGCGGAGCCCGCCCTGAGAGAGCTTTCGATCCTCATCAAAGAGCGCTGAAGCACCGCCGAGACATCGTCATAGATGCCCATATAGGGCAGACTATAGTTCCACTAGTGGCCAGTTGTCCTACGCATCTATTGGTAGAAGGGCCAGGGATAAAACGCAACAAGCCGTTCGGCTCCGTGATTCCACATGAGCTTTCTTGACTTGATAACAAGGATGAAGAACAAACAGAGGTCGTCTGCTCCTGTGGCGACAGAAAGGAAGCCCGAGGAGTCCAAGGCCCTAGCCGAAGAGAAGAATCCGAAAGTCTGCGAGGGATTCCTCGGATTGTTCTCCGAATAGCCCATGCACGAGTTCTCTCCGTGCCCTGAAGAGATGGTCGCACGGATGAGGAGGATGCAGATGCCCTCGGAGGACATCGAGAACATGGAGAAGGCGATATTCTCTTCCAAGGTCTTCCTGAAAAAGTTCCTCGGGCTGGAGATTCGCGTGGAGCCTATGGCCGACATCGTATCCGAGGACACCGGGATTTCCAAGTGGACAGCTACCCACCTTCTGAACAGGATGATAAGGGACGCCCGCAAGGATTACGAGGAGAGGGCGCAGGGAGGCTGTGCGGATTCCTGCTACAGGATCGGACGCATGTACAGGCTGGGCATAGGCGACGATATATTGAACGACAAGGCAGCCGAATACTTCGAGATCGCCGTAAAAGGAGGACATGCTCTGGCCCAATTCGAGCTGGCGAACATGATGTTCGACGACCCGGTTCTTGGAGTCCAGACGAAAAGGGCAGGCGAGCTCTATTCTAAGGCGGCCGAGCAAGGGGTGGCGGACGCTTACGTGCATCTCAGCGGGTTCTACGCAACGGGGCTGGCTGGATTCCCCCATTCCAACGACGACTTCTACAGATGCCTGATGATAGCCACCGAGAAATACAAGAGAGGAGCGTTCGAAGGGGACGCCTATTCGCAGTACAGATACAGCAGAATGTACCTGAGTGGCAGAGTCCTGCCGAGATCGGAATTCGATTCGGCGAGATGGTGCTTGAAAGCCGCCGAGAAGGAGCTGGCGGATGCCCAGTACGAGCTCGGAGAAAAATACTACTTCGGCAAAGGCGTCGAGAAATCGCCTGCCAAAGCCATCGAATGGTACAAGAGAGCCGGACGTCAGGGCCATATCGGTGCTCTGATGTCTCTGGGGAACATCTATCGGAACGGGCTCTTCGTGCCTGCGGACATCCAGGAGTCCATCAGATGGTACAAGAAGGCCGCCGACCTGGGAGACAGGCTGTCGCAATGCCATGTGGGAGACATGTACTGCGAGCAGGGGGACCAGCATGGAAACTACAAGGCCGCCGTGGAGATGTACATGCGTGGCGCAGAGAAGGGCTACGGCGCCTCGGAATACCGCATGGGATAGATGTATCAGCACGGGAAAGGTGTCCAGAGGTCGATCCTCTCGGCGACGGAATGGTACAAGAAGGCCTTGAAGAACGGCGTCGAGGCCGCGGAGGACCGCCTGGAGGAGCTGGGAGCGCTCTGAAGACTGCTGTTAAAAATTGAGGGGAATGGGATCCCCTCTTTTCACTGTTTGAAAAGGGACATGGCCTTGTCGAAGACCTTGGCCGCATGTCCTGCCGCCTTCACGTTGTGCCAGGATGCTTCCACGATGCCGTCCTTCCCGACGATGAACGTGGAGCGGACGATGCCCATGTACTCCTTGCCGTAGTTCTTCTTGAGGGCCCAGACCCCGGTCTTGTCCATGAGCTCATGCTCGGGATCGCTGAGGAGCTTGACCTTGAGGGCCTTGCTGTCGATGAACTTCCTGTGGGACGCGGGGGAGTCCTTGCTGACCCCGATGACGGGAATGTTCCTCATCATGAACTTGGGGAACAGCTCGGTGAACTCCTGAGCCTCCTTGGTGCATCCTGCGGTGTTGTCCTTAGGATAGAAGTAGATGACGTAGCGCACGCCCTCGAGGGAGGCGCTGTCGAACTCCTCTCCGTTCTCATCCTCTAGCTTGAATTCCGGGAACTTTTCTCCGACTTCCATATCTTCACCTCAGAAAAGGGTGCCCTTCCCCTCGCCCAGGATAGGCTCGAGGTCAAGCTCCATGAACATTATCGGGTGGGTGATCTCGTATCCGATGACCACGTCGGGGGCCATCTCTCCGAAGAATCCGATGACCTTCCCGTCCTTGACTATGTTGGCTCCCCTACCGTCGATGAACGTCCTGTAGTCGCAGGGGGTGATATCGTGCTCGCACCTGATCTCCCTAAGGATTCCCTCGGCGACCGCCTTGATCTCCGCGAAGGGGGTCTTGGAGGCGGTTGCCATCACGCAGAGATGGGGGATGGTCCTGTTCTCCCTTACCACGTATCCGATCTCGAAGATCTTCTGGGGCAGGTCGCGGTGCTTGTTGTGCTTGAGGATCCTGATGAGGCTGGGCATCAGATAGGACCTGAGGCAGGTGTGGTCCTCGGTGATGGGGTTGAGGACGCGCACGTTGTCCATCCTGGGGAGCTTGGAGAGCACGAACTCCTCCTTGTCGCTGCTCAGGGTGAGGGTGCAGACCTCGGTGTATCCCATTCCGATGGCGACGTCCCTTACGCCGTCCGAGAACGTGGTGATGGGCTCGGCGCCTCCGGCGGTCTGGTCCAGCATATACGGGCCTCCGAACTTCTCGAAGCCGTATCCGGTGGCGACGTCCTCGAAGATGTCCACCTTGTGCATGATGTCGAGCCTGACAGGGGAGTACTTCACGTGGACGGTGTCTCCCTCTGCCGTCGCGTCCATCCCCATCCTGCGGAGGCACTCGCATTCGCCTTCGGCTCCGAGGGAGAGCCCGAGGAACCTGTCGCACTCTGATGCGGAGATGTCGATGGTCTGGGACTCCAGGTTGGGCGAGAGGAACGACTCGTCGCCGTCGTGCATGGTGACGGCCATGATCTTCCCTCCGCGCTCTGCGAGGGCGGTGCATACGATGTCCAGAGCGCCTTTCACGGCCTTCAGGTCGTTTCCGGTGACGTCGACGAACAGGTTGTGCTTCCCGATGGTGACGGTGGTGAGGGCTCCGTTGATGATAGGAGGGAACGAGAGGACCCTGCCCTGCCTGTCCTGGATGACGGGGTACCTGTCCATCCCGTCGAGGAGGTGGGCGTATCCGACTCCCTTCTCGTGCTTGATGAGGATCTCCTCCATGTCCATCTCCTCTGTCTTCGCGAGAGGAACAAACTTTACCGAATGGGGATCCGCCAGCCTGTACGTGAAGGGCGGCTCCACCTTGTCCAGGTCGTGGATTCCGATGGCGAGCTTGCTCCTCTTCCTTCCGATGGTGACATGGAGCTTCTCCTGGAGCTCCATCATGGACCTGAGGAACTCGTCGTCTATGTCGACGTCCAGAACGGCTCCGCAGAGGAAGTACGGCCTCGCGGATTTGACGCTGGGGTCGATGGTGACCTCTATATCGGACCTGCCAACCTCGTACGTCTTGAGGCCGGGCTGTATGTCCAGGAAAGCCCTCATGCCCCTGGCGAGGCCTTCGACGCTGTATAGATCGGGGCGGTCGGGGAAGAATTCGACGGACATGTCCTCTTCGCCGGACTCGGTGTCGTGCATATCCGCCCCGATCATGGGGATTCTTTCGACCAACACGTCCTGAGGGACGTCCTTGCCGATGAGCGAGCAAAGGTCGCTGTACTTGAAGTTGATGACAGGCATGCTGTCGCAATCCGCAGTGTAGTATATGATTTTTACATGGATTGCTTGTCTTTGGAGGCTCTGGCTTTGCGGTACAGCGGCTCGAGCTCCTTCTTGAGCTCGGGGTTCTTCTTTTCGGCTTCTTCGAACATCTTCAGAGCCTTGGACGGGTCTTTCTTGACGCCTTTTCCGTAGAGGTAAGCCTTCCCTACGAGTATCATGGTCCTGTCGTGCTTATTGTTCACGAGAGGACGTGCCGCCTTCACCATCTCCCTGCACGAATCCTCGCTGCCCTCCTCCCACAGAAGCCTGACCTTGTATGCTCTGGCCCCTATCACGCGCGCCTCTATGGCCTTGTCCAGTAAGCTCAAAGTCTCCTCGAAACCGTTCTCGAAGTCCTTACGCCTGATCACGACCCTGGCGTACCATATGCCTTCCTTGAGGTTTCCGCGCGAGACCTGCTCCTGCGATACGGCCATGAGCTCGTCGAGCATCTCGTCCGTTCCGGCTTTCCAGAGAAGCTTAGTGAAAATGGCCTCCGACCCAGGGACCAGCGACCTGTATGCCACCCTGGCATATCCGATGGCCTTCTCCTCGTTGAGCTCCACCAAGACCCCTTTACTTAATGCGTCCGCCATGCACAGCATGGACCTCGGGTGCCCCTCGCCAACGGACTGGTCGATCGCATCCATCACGTCGGACATCCTTTTGGTCCGGCCTTCTTCGGAGAGGATCCAGTACAGGAAGCAGGCCGCGTCCTTGGAGCCTTCCCTCATGGCCTCGAGCATGCATGCCGTTCCGGTTCCGACATCCATGTCCAATCCTTTTCCGAGATACTAGGCGAGACCGTAGCGGGCCTTGGACTCCGGGGAGCCACTCATGGTCAGACGGTAGATGGAATCGATCATGTCGCCGTAGAGCTCGGGATCGTCCAGCTCCAGAAGAAGATCGAAGTAGGTGTCGCGGATGTCCTCCCCCCTGAAAGCTTCCGCCACTGGCTTCATCAGTCTAGCGGCCTCTCCAAGGTCCTTTTCTATGCCTATGCCGTAGCGATACGCTTTGGACAGACGTTCCAAGGCCCACTTGTGCCCTTTATCCGACCCTTCCTTGACCACCTCTATCATCTTGGGATAGAATTCGGGATCCTTCTCCTCCCAATAGATGTCGAAGAGGTCCTTGTATGCGCCCCTCATCCCGCCGTTTATGACCTTCTGGATCATGGATTCAGCTCTGAGGAAGTCCTTCTCCACGAACATCCCCTCCGCATACAGCTTGGCCATCTCGACCTCCGCCTGCGGGAGTTTCTGGGACATCATTCTCTCGAGTATGCCAAGTGCTTCGTCGCGGTCACCGTCGCGCTTGAACTCCAGGAACCTCTCGATACCGTTCCTGATGCTGAGGATCTCACCTGCCCTTATCTGGGAGAACAAAACAGAATATTCGAAATACAGGTCCTCCAGACGACGCTCTACACCTTCTCCTCCGAAGACTATAGTCTCTATGCAACGCTCCAAATAGGCGTAGTGCTCCTCGATGTAGTGAAGAGTGTAAAGTCCCCACCGGTGGTACACGTCCGCCATCTGGAACATGGGGCACTTGATGTAATAACAGCCGGTGGCACGGATGAAATCGAGATTGAACCTCATCAGAAAAGCGTTGTTGATCGCCATCATGTCACTCGAGGACTCTTGAATCGTGCCGTCGAAATCAAGGAAGAATCCCGCGTCCAGAGAACAGTTGAGGATGATCCTGTCCCCGTACCTGTCCTTGACGAATCTGACCAGTCTGTCGAAGCATTCCTTGTACTCCGCTTCGGAATAGCCGGTCCCGATATCCTCCAACGTGTGAACGATACCCATCTCCCACAGTATCTCGCTGATCCCGTACCTGTGGGCAGTCTTGTTAGAAACGTAGTCGAAGGAACCGTCCGCATAGGTGAGCTTCGATACCCCGTATATGTCCGCTCTGCCGTCGATGAGAAGCCATTCAGACCCAGAACGGCTGAGGTCCTTCGTCAGGGTCTTATTGTAGTCGGCCAGAGCCGATTTGCGGGCAATTCCCGTTGAGAACGACGACGCCTCCGACCTGACCTTCTGCAGATCGTCCAAGGTTAGTTCCGGACCGTTGCGCTTGGTGAACTGGGACACGAACGAGCAGGCCTTGTAATACTTGTTCACTTTGATGCGGCCTTCCGAGCCGCGGAACTCGTCCTGCACCCTGAAGATGTCGCGATTGACGCAGATTCCCCAGATGTCAATCTTTACCTGATCATCTGTTAAATCGTCAGCCTTATTATCAGACATCCTCGTTCACCGGCATTGGATATATAGTCGATGTAATAAAATGTGCCTTACCTTCCTAATTTGGCGTGGGCGCTGCCGAGCTGTCCCGCCGCCTGCGCCGCCAGGGTGGAGAGCTCTCCTGCCAGGATGGTGACGGCTACTATCTCTGCCAGCTTCTTCGCCTTCCCGTCTCCGAGGCACCCTATCATCTGGAGGGCCTCCTTCTGGAACGGGAGACGCGTCCCGCCTCCTACGGTTCCGACCTCGACGGTGGGAACCCTGACGCACATGTACAGGTCTCCGCCGATGTCCTCGCAGGTGGTGAGCGTGGTGCTGCATCCGACGACCTGCGCGGGGTCCTGGCCGGTCGCGATGTATAATGCTGCCGCCATGTTCGCCGCATGGGCGTTGGCTCCGAGCATCCCCGACATGCTGCCTCCGATGAGGTTCTTGCGGGTGTTCGTCTCAGCTATCGTGGCGGAAGTGGCATGAAGGCTGCTCTCGACCAGGTCCTTGGGTATCCTGACCTCGGCCACCACGGTCTTCCCGCGGCCTTCGATCATGTTGATCGCAGCAGGCTTCTTGTCGGAGCACATGTTTCCTGAAACAGACACCAGAACCGCGCCGGTCATCTTCTCTATGAGCCTGCAGACTGCCTCGGAGGCTATCGTCGCCATGTTCATGCCCATGGCGTCGCCGGTTGAGAACGAAAATCTGAGGAAAAGGTTCCTGCCGTCCGGGAACTTCTCTATGCGGACTAGCTTCCCATGTGACGTGGTGGTGCTGACAGCGACCTGGATTGCTTTCTCGTTGTTGTCTATCCAGTCCATGACCTGGATGCAGTGATCCAGATCGCGGACCCTCAGGACAGGGGCGCGGGTCATGGCGTCTCCGAACACATGGACGGCGGCACCTCCGGACTTCGTTATCACGGACATCCCGCGGGAGATGGAAGCGACCAGGGCGCCCTCGGTGGTTGCCAGAGGCACCAAGAAATCCCCGTCGGCGTACTCTCCGCGGATCTTCACCGGGCCAGCATACCCCAAAGGTATCTGGGTCACGCCGATCATGTTCTCGATGTTCTTGGATGCGCCTTCGTAGTCCATGCCGCATCTCTTGATATACTCGAATTCGACGCCGGTGAACTCCTCCACCGCCGTTCTGCGGTCCTCTGCGTCCTCTTCGGTATACCCGCGGTTCTTCAGACCTTTCCGCTCTCCCATGATACTAGATTAACCCGCTGTTATAAATCCATAATGCGATGAAAATGCTCTTCCAGTTACCATTAAATCCTGTTCAACGCTCTTACGACCGTGCCGAGGGATACCGTTCTGAAGAAGGTCGATATCGAATCCATCAACGACAGGCTAGATTTGGCCGCCTCGCGCCTCGGCAGCGGAGCGAAGGTGAATCCTCGTTCCGAGGAAAGGGACAGGAAGATCGTCAAAGCCTTCCCCTGGTTCCTCGCGGCCTGCATAGCCCTCTCAGTGATAGCGACCGTCCTGAGGAACGATTACAACCTGTGGAGCATCCTGGACACGATCTGCATAGCGTTCGTGACGCAATTCGCTCTGCTGGGGATCTGGACGGTCAACAAGCTCGACTCCGGCCCGTTCCCGTTCTGGCTTCTCGGCGCGTTCATGATGTTCTCGGCGATGGTGATGTGGTTCTACGTCACGGGCGCCGGGGCGATGATTCTCTTGAAAGGAGCCTCCTCCCTGAATCCGTTCCTTCCCGGCGATGTGGACGACGCGACGCTGTTCATCGACCTCCTGATGACGACATTCGTCTTCCTCTTCTCGACGATAGGCGTTCTGGCCACCACTTCCGCCATGATCAGGAAATACCTTCCAGGAGCCATCCTATCGATCGAGGAGGAGGCCCTCGACGGGAGAAGAGGAGCCGCCGCCAACTTCTTCATGGTTCCGGACGTCTTGGATGTAGAGCGCGTCGAGATGGACCCGAAGCCGGATGGCCACGTGTTCGATCTCGATTCGATGGTCCAGCTGTCGATCTACGTGTTCTTGCTCGGCATAATGATCTGCTCGACCCTGTTCCTCAACCCGATAGTTCTGGACCTCGTTCCCAAATACAACGTGATGCGCATCATGATGCTCCTGTCCGTGTTCCTTCCAGCGCTGGTCATACCGTGGCAGGCTGTGAAGAGCACCGGCGCCAGGGTGATATCATCCGCCCCCAGGGCGTACTACCTCTGGACGGGAGCCAAGAAGCGTCTGTTCACCGGATATGCGATGCTGGGGGTCTTCTTCCTGACCTTCGTGATATCGGTGTACTACGGGAACACCATCGAGACCATCCTCGGCTACTACATGCAGTTCCTGGTGCCTCTGGCGACTGTCTCCGTCGTCTCCGGGCTTCTCTATGCCAACAGCTTCGCGAGGAACCTGCGCGACAGCATCTGCCACAGATTCTACGTCAAGCGCGAGAAGATGCTGGAAGGAAGATGAACCGCGATTCGACCACATTATATACTGCTGAACGTGTCGCAATGGCCGATGACATCAGACCCGGCGTACGAGGCTATAAGCAAAGCCAGAAGACAGGTGAACGGAAACAACGTCAACGGGGCCATAAACACCCTGGAAACCTATCTGGCAACCGACCCCCACAACACGAAGCCTCGCATGGAGCTGGCCAAGATCGCCATATACGACCTCAAGGACTCCAAATACGGCATCATGCAGCTCGAGATCGTCCTGGACCTGGAGCCGGACAACATCGATGCCATGAAGGCCGCCGTCACCGTGATGGGCAAGGACAAGAAGTACAACAAGAGGACCATGGAGCTGTTCGAGAAGCTCCTGAGCATGGAAAGCTCGGCCGAGCTGTACAACCTCTACGCCAAGTTCCTGAGACGGCAGACAGGCGACTTCAAGCAGGCCGGGGAGTACTACGAGAAGGCGCTGGCTCTGAGCCCCAACGACTACGACATCCATCAGAACTACGCCGTACTGCTCCTGAACGACCTCAGGGACTACGAGAAGGCCAAGAAGGAGCTGGAATACCTGATGTCCATCAAACCGAACGATGCCAACCTGAAGAAGAACTACGACCGCCTGATGAAGCAGAAGTTCGACAAGAACGGCAATCTGAAAAAGCCCATCTTCGGGTTCCGCCGTTAAGGAACGGCTAAAAAAAGGCGATTTCAACAACGAATTTATACGGCCGACGGCATGGTAGTGGCGAGGGAACCAAATGGAACTCAAAGGATCAAAGACAGAGAAGAACCTCGAAGCCGCCTTCGCCGGAGAGAGCATGGCCAGGAACAAGTACACCTACTATGCGTCCCAGGCACAGAAGGAGGGGTACGAGCAGATCGCTGACATCTTCCTCGAGACCGCTGGAAACGAGAAAGAGCACGCTAAAATCTGGTTCAAACAGCTCCATGGAGGATCCGTCCCCAAGACCGTGGAGAACCTCAAGGACGCCGCGAGCGGAGAGAACTACGAGTTCAACGTCATGTACGCCGAGTTCGCCAAAGAGGCCAGGGAAGAGGGATTCAACGAGATCGCCGACCTGTTCGAGGCCGTCGGAAAGATCGAGAAAGAGCACGAGGAGAGATACCTTGCGCTCCTGAAGAACATCGAGGAGGGCGTCGTCTTCAAGAAAGACAAAGTCGTCATGTGGAAGTGCCGCAACTGCGGATACATCCACATCGGCACCGAGGCCCCCAAGTTCTGCCCCGTGTGCAAGCACCCCCAGTCCTTCTTCGAAGTCAGAGCGATGAACTGGTGATTCAAGAACCGCCTTCCCCATGCGGGAGGGCGGAAACCTTCTCCGTCCGACATCCGGACGGTTTTAACCATAATTCAAAAGAAAAGCCTGGACCCGGGGTTCCGGGCCCAGATTTTTTTCGAGGTTCACTTGAGACGTATGGTCTCGAGGTTCTGAGGGGCCTTGGTCTCGATTCCGAACTTCTTGTATATCGAAGAAGCCAGATCGGTACACTTCCTGTCCTCTCCGTGGCCTATGACGATCTTGTCGGGCTTGGGCTCCAGGGAGCTGATGTAGCGCATGAGCTGCTTCCTCTCGGAGCGACCGGAGAATCCGTCCACGGTGGCCCTCTG
>JAEEGK010005050.1_pt1 | contig 31968 bp, 23 predicted proteins | sample 8958771 | NCBI WGS metagenome assembly JAEEGK01 (sample SAMN16246547, study PRJNA631951) | gut metagenome | biome: gut microbiome; feature: rumen; material: SC-attached | host: Bos | place: Iran: Karaj | collected 2018-10
GGTGGGCGGTGTCTCACGATTTTTCCAATGCTACGGATCTGGCAGACTATCTGGTCCGGAAAGGACTGCCGTTCCGCAAGGCCCATGCGGTAGTGGGACAGTGCGTGGCCTATGCCATTAAAGAACATAAATTCCTGCTGGACATGACGCTGGATGAATATAAGCAGTTCTCCGAACTGTTTGAGCCGGATCTGATGGAGGCCCTGGATCCGGAACATTGCGTTAACGCCCGGGTTTCTTACGGAGGCCCCAGCTACGTGGAAAACGACAAGCAGCTGGAACAGGGCGAACTGATCCTGCAAAAGCAGGAAGAAACGCTGAAGGAACTGCGGGAAAAAATCTGAAAGTCAGAACTGAAAAGACGCCCTGATTAAAAAGCCCCCGGTCATCGCACAAACTCATTTAATCAGTGTCTCCTTAAATAAAGCTGACAAGCTCTTTTGTCTGAAGATTTTCAATTTTTTTGAAGATTTTCAGCAAAAGGGTTTGTTTTTTATGGCGAAATTTACTATAGTTTGTTATAATAAAATATACAGGTTTATGACAATTCAAGTTTTTGCTGTTTATAGAAAGACAGGGTGAATCCATTGCTGGAACAATTTCAGGCATTAGCAAGGACGATAGGTATCCTGGATATAGTCGATACCAGTCTTGTTGCTTTTTTTCTGTACAGAATTTATATCATGCTGAAAAATACCAGGGCTGCGGCATTAGTCAAAGGACTGATGGTGCTGGCCTCTCTGGTTATTGTCAGCAAATGGCTGAATCTGCATGTCATCAACTGGATTCTGGAAAAAGCCATAACCATGATGATGGTTGCGCTGCCCGTGGTTTTCCAGCCGGAACTGCGCCGCGCCCTGGAGCAGATTGGCCGGGGCCGTTTGTTCCGCAAACGGATTGAACTGGATGAAGCGGAACTGAAAGACATGATCGAAACGGTAGCTAACGCTACAGTTATCATGGGACAGCGGAAAATCGGCGCCCTGATCGTCTTTGAACGGGCGGTAGGTTTGGAAGAGAGGATTGAAACCGGTGTTGCCATTGACGGTCTGGTGACGGACAGTCTGTTGCTGAATATCTTTGAAAAGGATACGCCCCTGCATGACGGTGCGGTCATTATCCGGGGCAACCGGATCGTGGCGGCTTCCTGCCTGCTTCCCCTGACTGAGGCCAGAGGGCTGAGTCAGGAACTCGGCACACGGCACCGGGCTGCTATCGGTATTTCGGAGCAGTCGGACGCCCTGGTTGTGGTTGTCAGTGAGGAGACAGGTACGGTTTCAGTCACCCGTAATGGTGAGATTTACCGCTATCTGCGGAGGGAAGATGTGGTAGATATGCTGCAGTCCGCTTTAATGGGACATCACCATTTTACGCTTAAACAGTTGGTCCTGGAAAAACTGGATGATTATCGTAATAAAAGAGCGGAGGAAGCAAACGACGCCAGTAAGATCGCAAAACCGGGAGGCAAATCATGATCAACAAGAATGCTGAGAATCGTGATAAATGGTTTGCCCGGTTCATGTGCGTATTCATCGCCTGTTGCCTGTGGATATATGTGATGAGCGAGCAGAATCCTATCGTTGAAAAGGAGTTCGCGATTCCGCTGGCTTCCCGTAATCTGGCGGAAGGGATGATTGTGTTCAATGTTCCTGAAAAAGTCAGTGTGCGGGTAAGGGGCACACGAACCGCGCTGGCGAATATGCCCGAAAGCGATATTTTTGCTTTTGTGAATTTAAGCAAGCTTTCTGTGGGTACACATACGATCCTGGTCAATGCCCGCTTTGCCAGGGGGGATGTAATTCAGGTGACACCGCCTGCTGTCAACCTGTTTATTGATATGAAGAAAGACAAGATTGTGCCTGTTACGGCAGAAATTGTCGGTTCTCCCAATAAAGATTTTGCGGTGGATTCGCACCTGCTCACTCCGTCGGAGGTCAAAGTGGAAGGCGCTGCCACCCGTCTGGAAGCGTTGGATAAGGTTTTCGTGCCGGTGGATGTGGGTGGCCGCAGCGAAGAATTCACTGTGACGCAGAAACCGCTGGCTGTGGCAAAGGACGGTATGGATATGCAGGATGTGACCATTGATCCCGCAGAGATCATCGTCCGGACAAAACTCAAAAAACGTATCCAGACTGCAACCTTACCTGTCAAGATTGCCTATAAAGGTGAACTGGCAGAAGGACTGAAAGTCACCAGCGCTACGGTCAATCCGTTTAAGGTTACCGTTTCCGGTACGCCTTCGGTGATCGAAAATCTGAAAGAACTGGATCTGGAGCCGGTGGAACTGGAAAAGATAAGCAAAAATGCCACGGTGCCGGTGAAAATCATATTACCCGAAGGTGTAAGCGCGTCCAGGCAGACCGTTGATGTGGATCTGACGGTGGATGGGGCTGGCGCGGAAAAAACAAATGAATAGTATCTGAAACTGCAGAGGAAAGAGCTTTGTGAGTTTACCGGCTGTCTGAGCAACTGGCGGGATACACAGCTCTTTCCTTTTGAAATTGTAGTAACTGCGAGTGTTTTGAAAAATTATGTTACGCGATTTAATCGACGCGTTTTACATGTAGGGCGGATACAGGAGAAATAATACAATGACGCTGATACGGCTGCGGGTCAACGATATACGTGTAAGCCTGCGGAAAGAAAAAACGTTAAAAGAGTGCGTGGCAGACAAACTGGGAGTCAAAAAGAACGCATTGCAGAAAGTGCAGGTATTGCACCGGGCCGTGGATGCGCGTCGCAAGAATAACATCGGTTTGCTGTATCATGTGACTGTGGAAGCGGATCTTCCGCAGTCTGTAACCCGGAAAATACTCAGCCGGCCGGGGGTAAGTGAATTTATACCCGCGCAGCCGGAAGCTCCGCAACTGGGAGAAATGCCTCTGGCAGAACGTCCGGTTATCATCGGCGCCGGACCGGCAGGCCTTGTGGCAGCGTTGGAACTGGCAAAGTACGGATATCGGCCTGTTGTGCTGGAACGAGGGCGGGCCCTCCATAAACGGGTGGAAGATGTGGACCGGTTCTGGCGCACCGGTCAGTTTGATCCCGCGTCCAATGTACAGTTCGGTATGGGAGGGGCAGGTACCTTTTCAGACGGAAAGCTGACCACCCGGGTCAACGATCCGGTGATGGCCGACATTTTGCAGGCTTTTGTCAAAGCCGGAGCCCCTTCGGAAATCCTGACCGAACACAAGCCCCATGTGGGGACGGATAAACTGCGGGCTATGGTGCAGGGACTGGCAGCGGAGATTCAGCGGTGTGGCGGTGAGATCCGGTGTGAGACACAGGCTGTTGACTTTTTAATAAAAAATGACAGACTGATCGGATTGCTGCTGCATGATGGAACAACACTGGCGACAGATGCGGTCATTCTGGCCTGCGGCCACAGTGCAAGGGACACGTATAAGGCGCTGGCGATGAAAGGCGTGGGGATGGAAGCAAAAGCTTTTGCCGTAGGCGTTCGTGTGGAACATCCCCAGGCGCTGATCGATAAAGCCCAATATGGAGATTTTGCCGGACATCCGCGGCTGGGTGTAGCGGATTATGCGCTGGTTTATCATACGGAAGACAAAAAACGCGTGGCCTATTCCTTCTGCATGTGCCCGGGCGGGCAGGTGGTGGCAGCGGCTTCCGAGGAAGGCGGCGTTGTGGTCAACGGCATGAGCCTGTACCGGCGGGACAGCGGCATTGCCAACAGCGCCCTGGTGGTGAATGTGACCCCTGATGATTTTGGCACGGATCCGCTGGCGGGGGTCGCGTTCCAGAGAAAATATGAAGAACTGGCTTTTGCGGCAGGCGGTAAAAACTATAAAGCCCCTGCCCAAAGCGTACAAAGCTTTTTGCAGGGGACACAGCCCACATTACGGGATGCGCAGGGCTATCTGACAGAGGCATCCATGCAATATCGGGAGGACAGGCAGGCAGAAAAAAGCTTTGCGTCCTTATCCGTCGCGCTGCCCAGCTACCGCCCCGGTGTAAGGCCGGCTGCGTTGGAATCCGTTCTGCCTCCTTATGTGAGTGACACATTAAAGCAGGGGATACAGTATTTCGGCCGCAGGATCCAGGGCTTTGACGGCCCGTCAGGTATCCTGACGGGAGTGGAAACCCGGACTTCGGCGCCGCTGCGGATTGTGCGCGGAGCAGATTATCAGAGCGTGACCCATGCGGGCCTTTATCCTTGCGGAGAGGGCTGCGGATACGCAGGAGGTATTATGAGCGCGGCGCTGGACGGTTACCATGTGGCCCGGGCAATTATGAAACGGTATAAACCCTTTTAAGAAGTCAGGAACAAAAGAACTGATGCCTGAATGATCAGCGCATCAGCCTGAAAAGGTGAACAGAAAATAAAACGAGTTGTAACAACGGCTTATGGAAGCATTGTTACAACTCTTCTTTTTTGCTTTCGTATTCCCTGAGCAGGCTGCGGTAAAGCGCCCAGGCTGAGTAGCAGTCCGCCAGGGCCCGGTGTTCTCCTTCTGCCTGAAGATTATAATACTTCATCAGCGCGTCCAAACCGAATTTTCCGCCTGTCTGGGTAGGAAGCAGGCGTTTGGCGATGCGTTCCGTATCCAGAAATCTGGGCAGGAAAAGATCCTTGCGGTGAAACCGGCGGCAGGCCATGTTGATATTCATGATGTCGTTATAGCCGATGTCGTGGCCTAACACGATACTGTCGCCAACAAACGAGAAAAATTCATCCAGTACATCTGGCAGCTTTGGTTTGTCTGCCAGCATATCTTCTGTGATTCCGGTTATGGCGACCACTCGTCTGTTCAGTTTGGTGATAGGCTTTACCAACTGCTGGTAAATATCCAAAATGTCACCGGACGCAGAGACCCGGATCGCGGCAATTTCGGTGATGTCCTCTTCCAGAAAGCCGGCGCCTTCCAGGTCAAACACAACGAAACTGCAACGGCAGGGATTGGGAATCTCATTTTTGTTGACCCGGTTCTGCACCTGTCTGCGCCAGTTTTGCCGCCGCTTTTTGGCCAGCGCAAGCTGTTTCTGTCTGGGCGTCAAGGCGACTGCTTGTTTTTGTCGGGGTGTGATTGCTTCTTCTTTCATATTTCCATCCTGATTGTAAAATAGAACTGCAACCATTATACCATATCCGGCAGATGGTTCCAAATGAAATATTCAGTAAGATATTAATATATTTTACGCGAAGCAGGAAATTCACGCTGAATCTGTATAAGAAACTGGAAAAACAGCAGAATATAGAGTATAATTATATAAAACAGCAGTAATAATATTATCCTGGATTATTAACCTTATGTTTATTTACGAGGTCAGGTCAGATGTCACGGCGTGGAGCATTGTATCAGGCGGTCGTTTTAATAAGTTTTCTTTTATCTGTGTGCCTGCTTCCGGTACTGGCGGAGGCAGAGCATCACAGGTCTCTGTTTGCGTCTTATAAGGAGACGCTGTTTCACAGCGGGAACGGCATGCTGTCCGATGAGGCAAATGCCATTGCCCAGAGTCATGACGGCTATTTGTGGATCGGCAGCTATGCGGGGTTGATGCGGTATAATGGTCAATCCTTTCAGCAGATGAAGGATGAAAACAACCAGGCGATCGTCCGGGTGAGCTGCCTGTTTGAGGATTCCCGGCAGCGCCTGTGGATTGGTACTGCGGACGAGAGCCTGTATTGCTACGAAAACGGGCTGATCCGAAAAAAGGAAGAAATTACTGCCACCAACCAGAAAGCCATTGCAGAAGACCGGGAGGGCAGGATCTATGTTGCTGCCGCCAACGGTGTGGCCGTCTATAATGAAAAGGCCAGGACGCTTCAGCGTTGGATCGACGATCCGCGGCTGCAGCATCACATGGTTGTTTCCCTGGCGGCGGAAGACATCGGCAGGATCTGGGGTGTAACCTATGACGGCGATGTGTTCCTCCTGGATGATCAGCGGGTAATCGCTTACTTTGACAAACGTTATTTTAACGGATACTATCCCAATCATGTTTTTTGCGACAAGGATGGCATCATCTATCTGGCAACGACGGGCAATGCGATTCTTCGCCTGGATACGTATGTCAATCAATATACAGACGGGGAAGATCTGCGGATTCGGACATTTGCCACCGGAGAGCTTGAAGACCACCGTGGTCTGTGTCAGGATCAGGCCGGGCGTCTTTTAGTCTGTGCCCGTAACGGACTGGGCTATTTTGATCGGGACATGGTATTCCATAAGGTTGAGGGAGGGCTGTTTGAATCTTCTGTGGAACAGATCATGCAGGATAATTATGGCGGTTACTGGCTGGCGTCTTCCAACAGCGGCGCGCTGCATATTGCCCGGACCCGCTTTACGGATATTTCCGCTATGGCGATGCTGCCGGAGGTTACCTATAATGCAGTGATAAAATATCAGGGCCAGCTGTATCTGGGGGCGAATAACGGCCTGCATATCCTTGACAGCCAGTACAACGTGATCCACAACCCTCTGACCCGGATGCTGCGGGGGACGCGCGTGCGTTATTTTGCGGAAGATACAAATGGAAATCTCTGGATTGCCACGTATCGCAGGTTCGGATTACTGCGTTATAAAGACGGGCAATGGCAGAAGTGGAGCGTTGCGGAAGGCATGCCTACCAATAAGATCCGTACGCTGCTGGTGCGCAAAAACGGGGATATTGCGGTAGGAACCGGAGACGGTCTTGTTATTATGCGCAATAATGCGATACACCGTATCTATGACCGTGATACCAGTGCGGTGGAAAATGGGGTCATCCTGTCCCTGTGTGAAGATCCCCAGGGCAATCTGTATATTGGCAGCGACGGCGACGGAATCTATAAACTGGAAAAGGATAATACCGTCCAGGCGATTCCCATGGCAGACGACGGAAACCGGCTGGGGTCCGTTATTTCCATGAAATGGGATACCCGGCAGAACGGGATGTGGATCAACAATGGCCGGGGCATATACCTTATGAAAGATGACATGATCCGTAAGGTTGATACAGGATCCCTAAACGTCAGCAATCTTCTGGAAGTGGTGCCTTCCGCGGATCATCTGATGGAGGAACGCCTGTATCTGTTTTCTTCGCAGACGGTTCAGAGCATGGACGTGGCAGAATTGTTGGATTCCAGGGTGGAAAAGAGCGAGAGAATGAAATCATACCGTTCCCTCTCCTTCGATAACACGTTGGATTCTTCCCTGACTATGAATGCCTGCCACTACTATGCGCCGGAAGAACAAAAACTGTATCTGGCCTGTTCCCGGAACGTGCTGACGCTGGATGAACTGAAAAACTGGGAAGGGGCCGCGCAGCCCCGGGCGATGATCGACAGTATCCAGATCCGGACGCCGGATGGCAATGTGATCAACGCATCCTATAATCAGGAGATTATCATCCCGCAGGATTTCAGTCAGCTGGATATTACCTTTGGCGTATTGTCTTTAGCCGGGGTAAACAGCGACCTGTATTATTACATGGAAGGTTACGATACCAAGCTGATACACGTGGAAGGCAAACAGAGCCATGAAATGCACTACTCCACGCTGCCGGGAGGGAAGTACGTGTTCCACGTGCTGGCCAGAGGCCGCGACAATTCCTTCCAGAGCGAAATGTCTGCCTCCTTTAATAAACCCAAAACCCTGGCGGAAGAGACCTGGATGCGGGCTCTCATTTTGCTTGTGGGCGGCTGGCTTCTGATCCGGTTTACCTATTTGTATACCAAAAAACGGAATGAGAAGAAACTGGCAGAAGCGGAAGCCAGACGAAAACTGGAAGAAGAATTTACAGAGCGTACCATCCTGATGATGTCCAATACCATTGACGCCAGAGATCAGGATACCAACGGCCATTCCCGCCGGGTGGCCCAGTATACGGTAGAGATTGGAAAACAGGAAGGGCTGCCTGTTGATGAATTAAGAGAGTTGTACTATGCGGCCTTACTGCACGACATTGGCAAAATAGCCATTCCTGATAATATTTTGAATAAACCCAGCAAACTGACCGATGAAGAATATGGAGTGATTAAGAGTCACACCAGCCGGGGTGCGAATATTCTGAACCAGATGAAAAATCAGCGGCTGGCTGACGGGGCCCACTATCATCACGAACGGTATGACGGCAGGGGCTATCCGGAAAAACTGGCCGGGGAAGCAATTCCGCCTTACGGACGTATGATTGCCGTGGCCGACGTGGTAGACGCCATGTACTCGAAGCGGGTGTATAAAGCAGGTATCACCATGGATGTTGTCATTGAAGAACTGAAACGTTGTGCCGGCACGCAGTTGGATCCCCGGTATGTGGAAGATATGGTACATATCCTGGAGAACGGTTTTGTTGCGGATGAGAACCGGGAAACAATGTTTGATAATGAGTAAGGAAGAGAAAGGTGTAATGAAAAAGACAGGGATTGTTTATCAGCTTGTTGCTTTTTGCTGCTGCCTGCTGTGTTTTTGTTTTGCAGGCAGGGTACAGGCGGCGGAAAATCAGCGTTCCATGTTTGCTGCCTATAAGCAAACACAGTATAATTCGGCGAATGGGATGCCGTCCGATGAAGCGAATACCATTACCCAGACCCGGGACGGATATTTGTGGATCGGCAGTTATTCCGGCCTGATGCGTTTTAACGGTCAGGTTTTTCAAACTATGAAGGATATTAACGACCAGATGATTTCTCGGGTTCGCTGTCTGTATGAAGATTCCAAACACCGTTTATGGATTGGAACTACGAACGATGGCGCGTATTGCTACGAGAACGGTCTGATCCGTCAGACCGACAGTATCCGTGCCACTAACCAGCGGGCCATTACGGAAGATAAAGAAGGGCGAATTTTAATTGGCGCGGCGGAAGGCGTTGCCATTTATGATGAACGGCAGGCTGAAGCGTTATCCTGGATCGAAGATCCCCGCCTGAAGAATCATATGACGGTTTCTCTTACGGAGGATCTGGAAGGAAGAGTCTGGGGCGTTACGTATGACGGAGATGTGTTTGTCCTGAAGGATACCAGGATTGCTGCGTACTTTCCCAAAACGGGATTTAAGGGACAATCGCCGAAACATGTTTTTTGTGATATAAACGGAGTTGTGTATCTGGCAACATCCGGTAATACGGTAATGCGTGTGGAAGACTCTTCAGATGCGGCATTTTTATCTGAAAACCTGAAAGTTTCTGCGTTTAGTACCGGCAAAATCGAGAATCACAGTTCCCTGTATATGGATCATGAAGGGAAACTGATGGTCTGCGCTAACAACGGTTTCGGTTTCTTTGATAAGAATATGCAATTCCATGAAGCGGAAGGCGGATTGTTTAATTCTTCCATTGAGAAGATTATTCAGGATTATCACGGGAACTACTGGCTGGCTTCCTCCCGTTACGGTGTGCTGAACATCGCCCGCAGCCGGTTTACAGATGTATCGGGAATGGCTATGGCTCCCAAGGACGTGTATAATGCGGTCATTAAATACCGCGGCGACCTGTATATGGGAGCGGACAATGGTCTGTACGTGATGGATGCACAGCAGAAGCTGGTATCCAATCCGTTAACGGAGCTGTTAAAAGGCATCCGTATCCGTTACTTTGCGAAAGACCGGGAGGACGCCCTGTGGATTGCAGCTTATAATAAATACGGGCTGGTCCGATACAAAGACGGGCAGTGGAAGAACTGGACAAGAAAGGATGGCCTGCCTTCTGATAAAGTGCGTTCCCTGCTGGCTCTTCGAAACGGTGATATGGCTGTGGGTACCGGGAACGGACTCGTCATCATGCACGACGGTGCGATCCATAAGACCTATACCCGTTCAACTCACCGGGAAATGGTCAATGGCGTCATTCTTTGCCTGTGTGAAGACCCGGACGGCAACCTTTACGCCGGCAGTGACGGATCCGGCGTCTATAAAATCAGGACAGACGGTACGGTCAGGGCACTGCCTTTGGCGAAGAACGGTGATAACCTCGGCTCCATCCTGTCCATGGAATGGGATGAGAAACGAAACGGCATGTGGATCGGCAACGGCAATCATGTTTATTTCATGCAGGGAGAAGATGTAGTAAAAATTAACACGGGCAAGCTGAATTCGGTAAATCTGTTTAAAATCGTGCCCTACGGCGACAGGCTTTCCATGTTTTCTTCGCAGATGATTCAGAGCGTGAATATAGCCGATTTGCTGGATCCCAAGGTTGAGAAGTCGGAACGGATGAGATCCTATCATTCCACACGGTATGATAATACGTTGAATTCTTCTCTGACGGTTAATGCCTGTCATTACTATGATCCGGATGAACAGAAGTTTTATCTGGCCTGTTCCCGCAATGTGTTGGCGCTGGATTTGAATTACAATGTCAGAAACTATGTAATTCCGTATGCGGTCATCGACAGCATCCAGATCCATATGCCTGATGGCAGCGCGGCCTATTATCCAACCAATAGTGATATTGAAATTCCGCAGGACTTTACCCAGCTGGATATCAAGTTCAGTATTCTTTCCTTTGTCAATTCCCAGAGTGAACTGTATTATTATCTGGAAGGATACAACCGGATGCCGATCCGCAATGAAGGCGGCAATTCCCATATCACCCGTTATTCCACGCTGCCGGGTGGGAATTACACATTTCATGTGATTTCCCAAAGTCAAAATGATCCGTCCAAGCGACACGAAGCGACAATCAAACTGCACAAAAAGAAGAAGCTGTCAGAAGAAACCTGGGCACGGGTGGCAGCGGCAATACTGTCCCTCGTTCTTGTGGGCGGTATCGTGTATCTGGTCATGAAGCATCGCAGTGCAAAGAAGCTGGCGGAGGCGGAAGCAAAACGGAAAATGGAAGAAGAGTTTACAGAGCGGACGATCCTTACGATTTCCAACACCATCGACGCTAAAGATGAATATACCAACGGCCATTCCCGCCGGGTGGCCCAATACGCGCTGGAAATCGGCAAAATGGAAGGACTGAGCCTGGAAGAACAGCGGGAGCTTTACTATGCCGGTCTGCTGCACGACATTGGTAAGATTTCTATTCCGGACAGCATTCTGAAAGGTACTACCAAACTTACGGACGAGGAATTTGCCATAATCAAGAGTCATACCAGTCGCGGCGCTGAAATATTGGCGGAAATGAAGAACCAGAAGCTGGCGGACGGGGCTCACTATCATCATGAAAGGTTTGACGGTAAGGGTTACCCGGAACATCTGGATGGCGAGAAGATTCCCATGTACGGACGTATGATTGCTGTCGGTGACGTGGTGGATGCCATGAATTCCAAACGTACGTATAAGGAAAGTATAGACATGAGTATCGTGATTGCAGAATTAAAGCGGTGTGCCGGAACGCAGCTGGACCCGGAATATGCAGCAGACATGGTGAAAATACTGGAAGGCGGATTTGTGGCTGATGAAGCCCGTGATGTAGATTTTGACGAAGAGGAAGAGTAAGATATAAAAAAACGGCGAAACGTTTCTGAATTACTCAGAGCGTTTCGCCGTTTTGTTGCTTACTGTAAGAGAAATGAACGTGCTATATATCATGCGGCAGGGAAAGACATGAGCAAAACATCGGGAACGATTGCGATATTCCATGAGATGAAATGTGCCGTCGTGGCGAGACTGTTTGAGGGGCGAAGCCCCGAGTTTCGAAGCCACAGGCACATGAGTCCATGGAATAGCAATCGTGGACGGTTTTGCGAGGTCTTTTCCTGGCAGCATGTGATATAAGCAGGCAGTTTTCTTTAGTCGTTTACCTTTTCGTCAATATCCTTCTGCATGCGGGCGATGAAATCGTCCAGTGTCATGGCGCCCAGATCGCCGCCGTGGCGCTGACGTACCGCAACGGTACCGGACTCGGCTTCCTTTTCGCCGACGATCAGCATGAAAGGAACCTTCTGCACCTGGGCTTCCCGGATCTTCTTGCCAATCTTTTCATTGCGGTCGTCCAGCTGGGTGCGATAGCCAAGTTCAAACAGTTTGTCATTGACTTCTTTGGCATAAGCCTGCTGCTTGTCGGTAATGGGCATGACGCGAACCTGGTTGGGAGCTATCCAAACAGGGAAGGAACCTGCAAAGTGTTCGATCAGGATGCCGATGAAACGTTCGATGGAACCGTAAACCACGCGGTGGATCATAACCGGACGGTGTTTCTGTCCGTCTTCCCCGGTGTATTCGCAATTGAATTTTTCCGGCAGCTGCATATCCAGCTGAATGGTACCGCACTGCCAGGTACGGCCGATGGAGTCCTGCAGATGGAAGTCGATCTTCGGGCCGTAGAAGGCGCCGTCGCCTTCGTTGATAATGTAATCCAGATGGTTGGCTTCCAGCGCTTTGCGCAGGCCTTCCGTGGCCAGTTCCCAGGAAGCGTCGTCACCCATGGAGTTCTCCGGACGGGTAGACAATTCTGCATGGTATTTCAGGCCGAACGTGGAGTACACTTCGTTGAACAGTTTGATTACGTTGGTGATTTCCGGCTGGATTTGTTCCGGGGTCATAAAAATATGGGCATCGTCCTGGGTGAAGCAGCGGACACGGAATAACCCGTGCAGCGCGCCGGACAGTTCGTGACGGTGTACCAGGCCCAGTTCCGCGTAACGGAGCGGCAGTTCCTTGTAGGAGTGGGGACGGGTGTTATAGACCATCATGCCGCCGGGGCAGTTCATGGGTTTGATGGCGTAATCCATGTCGTCGATCTTGGTGAAATACATATTTTCCCGGTAATGATCCCAGTGGCCGGAACGGATCCACAGATCCCGGTTCATAATCATGGGGGTCATGACCTGTTCGTAATGGTATTTGCGATGTACCTGATGCCAGTATTCCAGAATGGCGTTTCGGATGCGCATGCCGTTGGGATGGAAGAAGGGGAAGCCGGGGCCTTCGTCGTGCATGCTGAAGATATCCAGTTCTTTGCCCAGTTTGCGGTGATCGCGCTTTTCGGCTTCTTCCAGCATGTGCAGGTACTCGTCCAGTTCTTCCTTGCTGGGGAAAGCCGTGCCGTAGATACGCTGCAGCATTTTGTTCTTTTCATTGCCGCGCCAGTACGCGCCTGCCAGGCTCATAAGCTTAAAGGCTTTTACCCGTCCGGTGGAAGGGCAGTGGGGTCCGGCGCACAAATCGGTGAAATCACCCTGGGTGTACAGGCTGATAACTGCGTCTTCCGGCAGGTCGTTGATCAGTTCCACTTTATAAATTTCGTTTTCCGCGGCAAAACGGGTCAGCGCGTCCTTGCGGGGTACTTCGCTGCGCACCAGCGGGAGGTTCTGCTTCACAATTTTTGCCATTTCCTTTTCAATGGCGGTCAGGTCTTCCGGCGTGAAGACATGCTCGCTGTCGATGTCATAATAGAACCCGGTGTCAATGGCAGGGCCGATGGCAAACTTCACACCCGGGAACAGGTGCTGGATGGCCTGGGCCATTACATGGGACGCGGTATGGCGGATGGCATGCAGTCCTTCTTTGGTGTCGGGGGTAACAAATTCAACGGCAGCATCTTTTTCAACGGTATCGCTGAGGTCTTTGTTCACGCCGTCCACTACGGCTAACAACGCCTGCTTGCCTAATTTCTGATTTAAACTTTTGGCAATTTCCAGGTAGCTGGTGCCGGCTGCGAACTCTTTGACGCTGCCGTCCTTTAACGTAACTTTAACTTCTGACATTTCTTAATCCTCCTAAACGTAAACGGTAATTTCGCTGAAAACGCAGGATTTCAAACAAAACCGGAACCTTGTTTGTTATGGAGTTCGGTCCTTCACAACTTCTGTTTCCGGAAAATAAAAAATCCCCGTTCCCAACATATCACAGGGACGAGGTTAATCGCGGTTCCACCCTCCTTGGCTGCAGCAGTATCTGCAACCCGCTCAATAACCGATAACGCAGTTTACGCGGCGCTTGCTACTGTGTTTCGTTTCGAAACGTTTCACAAGGCAGTTTGAAGGGGGTTCCGTTTTGCGCTGACTTTGCCGCTCTCAGCAGCTGCGGCATTTTCTGTGAAGCAGTATGCAAAACATCGTCCTTCGCATTACTTTTCCATTTTTGTTTATGCGTCAATTATAGCACTTTAAATCCGCGTGTCAAGTTTGAATATCAATATAATGTAATAAAAATTTGAAAGCGCACTATCTTTTTAACCGTGCATGCGGTATAATATAAAAATACGAAACTAATATGGCGTATTATGCATTTAAATAAATTGGGGAGAATACAGGAGACAGTGGTGATTTTAGCAGTGGCTCCCAAGGTCAGATTATGAACACATTCAATTTTTTTCAGAGAGTTATTGCGGTTTTCAGTTTCATATTGTGCATATTTGCCGGAACAGCTGTACAGGCGAAGGAAAAAGCAGCGCTTCTGTTTATCCCGTTGGATAACCGTCCGGTCTGCTTCTCCTATCCGGTGAAAGTGATGGAGGCGGCCGGTTATAAAATCTATACTCCGCCGGAAAAACTGCTGGCTACCCGTACCGCGCCGGCTGACACGGAAAAGTTATGGAAATGGCTGGAGAGCAGGGCGGAAAAAGTAGACGCTGCCGTGATTTCCACAGATGCCCTGATTTACGGAGGGTTGGTAGCGTCCCGCACGCATTCCATGTCCATGCCCGAGTTAGAGGCGAAGGTCAGACGGTTGCAGAACTTGCGTATGGATAAGGATACCCGCTTGTACGGTTTCAGTACCCTGATGCGGACGCCCCGGGAGAGTTACGGCAATGTGGAGCCTGCTTATTATTCCAATGTAGGTCCTGCTATTTTCCGTTATTCCCAGCTTTCCGACAAGTCTGACCTGCATGCGGAAACGCTGCTGGAAGATTTTGAAGTAGGGGCGTTTGAACGCAACCTGGCGAAAGCCCATCTGAAAGACTGGCTGGACCGCCGCAATAAAAATATGGAAATCAATCATCAGCTGGCCATGCTGACGCGGGTTGGGCGGTTTGAGTATTTTGCCATCGGCAAGGACGACAACGCGCCCCTGTCTCATACCCATATGGAAGCCCGCAAGATAATCCTGAATAATGGATACCTTTCCGATGAATCCTTTCAGATCCTTCCCGGCGTGGATCAGTTAGGTCTGTTACTGCTGACCCGGGCTGCCAATGCCTTGTCCAAAAAGTCGCCTACGGTTTATCCGATGTATGTGGAAGGCGTCGGTCCCAAAACCATTCCGCAGTATTCGGATCTGCCGCTGGGTAAATCTGTGCCGGAGCAGGTCGTAGCGGCCGGCGGAAAGATCGTGTACAGCCCTGATGCGGCTGATGTGGTGCTGGCCATCAATACGCCGGCGGACGGAACCATGTACGATTCCACCAACCTGTCCAACTCGTATTATGCTTCTCCGGCAAATAAACGCTACATTGTGAATCTGGGCAAGATGCTGGAACGGGGCGTAAATATTTCTCTGGCTGACGTGGCTTTCTCCAACGGCGGTGATAATGGGTTCATGAATGAAATGTCGCTGCGGGGCTTTACGGAAAAACTGTCAGCCTATAACGGCTGGAATACAGCAGACAATACCGTTGGTTTTGCGATTGCCCAGGGTATGCTGGCGCCGCAGATCGCCAAAGATAAACAGCTGATGCTGATGCGGGAACGCATTTTGGATGACTGGTACTATCAGTCCAATGCCAGACGGATCATTACAGATGAGCTGGAAAAGAATAGAAAAGAAGCATACAAATATGCGTTGAACGAAATGATGCCTAAGATTAAGAAGCAGGCGATGGATATCATCAGCCGGCTGGCCGTGAATTATGATATCACGGCGGGGACGAAGTTTGATGTGGTATTCCCATGGAATCGTCTGTTTGAAGTGGACATTGTAAAACTGCAACAGGATAAAGGCAATCTGCGTTATCGCAGCCGTTCTGCCAAAGGGTTGCTGCCGGATGTGCCGATATACACGAAATAAGAATCCGGAAACCGGTCAGCGTGCAGACGAATTAATCAGCGTTTCCCTAACTCGTAGCAGTGTTTTAGACGATGCCTTAAGAAGCAGTTAAAGGAGAGTACGAATGTTGGATTCGATTTTTGAACCGGGTGTAACGGGCGTCAGCCCCTTCGCCATCATGCTTTCTCTGTACCTGGCCTATTATGTGCATAACGATGCGCGCAATCACAATAACCCCCGTGCTCTGCTGTGGGCCTTTGCCACGTTTATGGCCTGGATCATTTTCTTACCCTTATATTGGTACAAAAATATGCGGGGGCGAAAGTCATAATAATAACCGCATGCCCTGGATCGGTGTGCGGTATTTTTATCAGGGCGCAACATTTGATATGGTTGCATTATTTTGTGGAGGGGCCTATGGACAAAACAAAGGATACAGAAAAGAAGCTTGATCATGCAGAGCTTAAAGAACCGTTCAGTTACCGTAAACTATTTATTTCCACATTCCTGATCAGCGCCTTCACCGTGGGGGGAGGCTTTGTGCTCATTCCGCTGATGAAAGCAAAATTTGTGGACGAGTATGGCTGGCTGAAGGAAAACGAAGCGCTGGATCTGGTTTCTATCGCCCAGAGCGCGCCGGGTGTAATGGCTGCCAATTCTTCTATTATAATGGGGTATCGAATGGGCGGTTTTCTGGGAAGTGTTACTGCGCTGCTGGCGACGATCCTTCCGCCGCTGATTACCCTGACCATCATTTCATTTTTTTATGATGCTTTTGCTTCCAATCCCTATGTGCGGATGTTTTTGAAAGGGATGCAGTGCGGCGTGACGGCCATACTGATCAAGGTGGTTTTTGATCTGGTGGTCAAGCAGGTGAAGAAAAAGCTGGCACTGCCTCTTCTTGTCATGGCGGGCACCTTTATTGCTTCGGTCGTTTTCAAAATCAACATCATGCAGATTATTGCAGTGGACGCCATCATCGGACTGTTGTTGATGCGCGACCCCCAGTATGATTAAGGAGGCGGAAGCAGATGGAAATCTTGTTGCAGTTATTTTTCAGCTTCGCCGCGGTAGGACTTGTCTGTGTAGGCGGCGGCTATGCGTCCATGCCGTTGATCCAGGCAGAGGTGATCAACCAGCATGGCTGGCTTACCATGACTGAATTCGTGGATATCTTCACCCTCTCTCAGATGACGCCCGGACCCATCGGTATCAACGCCGCAACCTTTGTGGGAAGCAAGGTGGCCGGTATTCCGGGATCCATTGCAGCCACATTGGGATTTGTCTTTCCGTCCGTTTTTATTGTTTTGTTTTTAGGATACCTGTATTACAAATACGGAAACGTAGCTGCGATCCGCGGCATCCTGAACGGGCTCCGTCCTGCTGTGGTGGCCCTGATCGGCAGCGCCGGCCTTAATTTCATCCTGCTGGCCTTCTGGAACCGGGAGAAGCTGCCGGTAGATCTGGCGAAGACGGATCTGGTTGCAGTACTGGTTTTTGTGTTGGCCTGGATCGCCCAGAAGAAAAAGACAGGCACCATCACACTGCTGTTTTCTTCCGGCGTGGCAGGGCTGCTATTCTATCTGGTCACCGGGACGCATCCCTAATTACAAAATAGGCTTGACATTGTTCAGGCTCTGTGCTATTATATCTCAGTAACAAAGAAGAAGCCATCCGCTTCTCACCTTGCGGCTATGCTCGACAGGGTTGAATACAGCGATTTGCGCGGGTGGATTTTGTTCCGCCCGCGTTTTCATTTTTGTTACATATCCTATTATGGAGGTGAACCGCTATTAGCAAGGCAGACTTACGCATTAACGATGATATCCGCTGGCGCGAGGTACGCGTAATTGACGAGAACGGGCAGCAGCTGGGCATTATGTCCAGTCGGGATGCAAATGCACTGGCCCAGGAACGTCATCTTGACCTGGTGGAAATTTCCCCGCAGGCCCGGCCCCCCGTGTGCAAGATATTGGATTATGGCAAATATCGTTATGAGCAGCAGAAACGGGAAAAAGAAGCCCGCAAAAAACAAAAGGTTTTTGAAGTAAAAGAAGTAAAGCTGCGCCCCGGTATTGAAGACCATGACTTTGGCGTTAAGTTTAAAAATGCGGCGCGTTTCCTGGAAGACGGCAACAAGGTCAAGGTCACGATCATGTTCCGTGGCCGTGAGATGAGTCATCCGGAACTGGGTGAAGCGCTGCTGGTCAGAATGGCTGAGGAGCTTGGCGACGCAGCCGTTGTAGAAAAGAAGCCGAAATTGGAAGGCCGCAACATGACAATGATCGTTGCGCCTAAGAGTAAATGAAGGAGGATGTAAATTATGCCTAAGATGAAAACCCGCAGAAGTGCGGCAAAACGTTTCAAAGTAACCGGTACCGGTGAGTTCAAACGCGGAAAAGCATTCCGCAGCCATATTCTGGAACATAAATCTCCTGCCCGTAAGAGAAATCTGCGCAAAGCAGGTCTCGTTCACAAGACCGATCATGAACATGTAGCAAAGATGCTGCCGTACGCATAAGAGTTGAGGATACAGGAGGAAAAAGATCATGGCAAGAATTAAAGTTGGCGTAACCGCCCATCGTCGTCATAAACACATTCTGAAACTGGCAAAAGGGTATCGCGGAGCAAAGCATCTGTTATTCAGAAAAGCTAACGAGACCGTAATGAAAGCGCTGATGTATGCACGCCGCGACCGTCGCGCCAAAAAACGCGAGTTCCGTCGTCTGTGGATTGCCCGTATCAACGCGGCTACCCGTGCTAACGGCCTGTCCTACAGCCGTTTTATCTGCGGACTGACCAAAGCGGGTATCGCTCTGGACCGCAAGGTACTGGCCGACATGGCAATCAACGATGCTGCCGCATTTGCAAAGCTGGTTGAAACCGCAAAGAGCGCGCTGGCATAATCGTTAACGAAATCAAAGAACCTGAATAAGTTTTGTTCAGGTTCTTTTTATTTTGTGTGAAAGAGATGCGGTATGATATAATAAATCAACATGGAATAGCTTGTGCAGGTATCGTAAAACGAAGAGGTACAGGAGAAGGATCATGGAGTTAATCACCAGCGTGAATAACCAGCGCGTAAAAGAGGTTGCGAACTTAAAACAAAAAAAATACCGGACGGAAAGCGGAACCTTTTTTGCGGAAGGATTACGCGCCGTACAGGAAGCGGTACAGTACGCGGATGTGACAGAGCTGTTTTATACGGAAGCGGAAGCGGGAAGACTGGATGAAGTTTTAAAAGCTGCGGGGAATGTTCCGGCTGATACAAAGGAAAAATCCGGAAATATGAATAACGCAAATCATAACAATGCCGGAACCGCAAAAAAGCGGAATGAAACTGCCAATGGGATCCGCATGTATCAGGTGGACGAAAAAGTGATGGCAAAGCTCAGCGATACAAAGGCGCCACAGGGAGTTCTGGCTGTGATCCGCACGCCGGAGCAGAATCTGCGGCAGCTGCGCCCGGGTACCGCCTCCGATAACAACGCCCCGGTCATTATTCTGGACCGGGTTCAGGATCCGGGAAATTTAGGCACCATCATCCGTACCGCGGATGCAGTAGGGGCGTTAGGCCTTATTTTGCTGGAAGGCTGTGTAGACGCTTACAGTCCCAAAGTGGTACGGGCCTCCATGGGATCCCTGTTCCATCTGCCCGTCGTACAGGACGTAACGGCAGAGGAAGCGCTGACCTGGTGCTACCGCAACGGCTACGAACCGGCGGCAACCGCGCTGAAGAATGCGCAAAATGTGTACAAAGCGGATATCAGCAAAAAGATGGCTTTCCTTTTCGGCAATGAAGCAAACGGCGTGGCAGAAGAACTGCAGGCAGCAGCGGAAACGCGCCTTTTTATTCCGATGGCCGGTCTTGCGGAGTCTATGAACGTGGCCATGGCTGCCGGTATCATCCTGTTTGAAGGATTACGGCAGCGGAAATTCTACCGGTAAGAGATGATACAATTTATAAACCGGTTTTACCCCAATTGCCGCTTTGGCTGCATTGGGGTTCGCATTTTTTAAATATATTTCAGGAGACGAATTAGTCAGTGTTTCCTTTACTTTATGAGCTTAAAGGAGTATAGTTATAACAGGATTTAAATCTGAAAAACGGTATGCGTATTTTAGGTGTCAAGCATTGAAAAGAATCACTGCTTGTAATATAACCGAAGTGTACAAACTGATGAACAGGAGATGAATTTATTTTGGCTCTGCTTTCCCTTGGATTGTTACTGCTGGCAATTTTTTTAGGCTTTTTCCGTCATATGAACACAGGTCTGTTAGCAATCGGATTTGCCCTTATCCTGGGACGGCTTAGCGGTATCTCCGATAAAGAGATCATCAGCGGCTTCAACTACTCCCTGTTTATGATCCTGCTGGGCGTCACGTATCTTTTCAGTCTGGCGCAGCTGAACGGTTCCCTGGAACTGCTGGCGAAAAAGGTGGTAGCGCTGGCAGGGAAACATACTTTTATGATTCCCATCGTCATTTATGTGTTTTCCGTAGTGCTGTCTGCCTTAGGCCCCGGCACGGTTCCTACCATGGCGATCATGATGGTGTTCTCCATGGCGCTGGCTGCGGAAATGGGCATCAATCCGGCCATGCTGTCGGCCCTGTCAGTATTGGGCGCGTCCGGCGGCGGTGTTTCCCCGCTGGCGGCGACGGGCATTATCGGCATCAACCTGTGTGCGGGATTCGGCCTTACCGGTATTGAAAAACCGTTTCTCATGAACGGCATTTTATCTTCCACCGTGTATGCAGTCATCGTATATATCATGCTGGGCGGTTACAAGCTCCATTCGGATAAGGTGATCAGTCAGAAAGATCTTCCTTCGTTTAAACGGAACCAGATCATTACCCTGATCGGCATTGCAGTGATGGTGGTGCTGGTGCTGTTCTATAAAGTGAACGTGGGCCTGACTGGTTTTGCGGTGGCCATGGTACTTTCCTTCCTCCACGTGGCAGACGAAGGGGAAGCCATCAAACGGATTCCCTGGGGAACGCTGCTGCTCATCACCGGCGTAGGCGTACTGATGCACATCATTATCAAACTGGGGGGAATCAAACTGTTGTCGGAAGCGCTGGCCAGTATTATGACGCCGGCTACCGCCGTAACCATTATGGGAATCACGTCCGGCATTATGAGCTGGTTCAGTTCCACCTCCGGCGTGGTGATGCCGACGCTGATTCCTACCATACCGGAAGTGTTAAGTAAATTGGGCGAAACAGGGCCCATGCTGGAACTGGAAATGGCGACGGCGATCACCATGATTTCCAATACGGCAGGTATCAGCCCTCTGTCTACCGGCGGCGCGCTGGCGCTGGCGGCATATTCTTCGGCAGCCAACGCTTCACCGCAATTACAGCACCGGCTGTTCATCCGTATGTTTGCCATCTCCGCACTGGGCGTAGTGATACTGAGCGTGCTGGCGTACTTCGGGCTGTATCGGATGTTGTTGTAAAAGAACTGGGATAAAATGGTAAAATAGCGTACATGGATTTATGAAATCCACGTACGCTTTAGTTTTTATCCAAACTCAAAGTGCTGCTTTGGCATTGACACGCAATTATATATTCTGAGAGCAGGTTTTATTTTAAATCACCCACAAAATCGTTGCAGATACGGTTCAGCATGCCGTCGTATCCGGAATCCTGCCGCTCCCGGGTATCGATGCAGTTATAAACAGTACGGCCGGTGCTGCGGTCTTTCAGTGTAAATTCAACTTCGGCGTAAGCATTGGTAATCCAGTGACCCGGATGCTGAACCACTCTCTTGACCGGGATGGTGATGGTCCGTTCTCTGCCGTCTCTGTCTCTTTCGGTGATTTTCTTGTTTTCATAGACCTCTTCAAACCAGGGCTCTTTCCAGTATGTATAGGTGGCAAGGGTATGAACGGTCAGGTGCAGATCTAGTCTGGCCCTGGTCGGTTCATCCGGAGGGACAATCAGATTTTTGTTCTTTTTGGCCATGGCGGTGCGCAGGGAGTTCAGGGCACGGCCTGTGGGATTGCTGTCTTCCTGCAGATCATGCGGCTGGTTTGATTTGGGAGCATAGGTGCATTCCGCCAGATATACATTCATGATGTTGCTGAAACTGTAGTTAGGATCTTTGAATCTGCTTTTCGATGCGGATGCGGTTCCCATAATCCCCATTAATAAAACAAGTACGAGAATAAACAGCTTTTTCATAAACGGTTCCTCCTGATAATAATAGGTTTAATTTGGCCTTCGGTCATTGATTCATTTATTGCGTGAGGTGATTATCCTGCTTTGGGTTTAAACGTAAAAATGCAACAGCAGACGCAACGTTTTGCTTTAATAATAGCTGCTCTATAATCATTATAACAAGAATTTTGCAATTTGAAAATTGAAATCTGATTTCATTTTTTATATAATCGAATATATCAGATTAAGGAGACTCATTTAATCAGCGTCTCCTTAAGAATTTCAGGGAGTGCAGGCAAATGGATAACAAATACAAACAACAACCCGATTATGATTTGCTGGTTCAGCAGGTGAAAGCGCTGGGCGAAGAGGAAAACTACTGGCTTCCGGTGCTGGCCAATACGTCCGCGTTATTGATGAACGCGCTGCCGGATTTAAACTGGGCCGGCTTTTATTTAATGAATCGGGATTCGTTAGTGCTGGGACCGTTCCAGGGCAACCCGGCCTGTATCCGCATCCCGTTGTGTGCCGGCGTGTGCGGCGCGGCGGCGCTGCAAAACAAAGTGCAACGGGTGGACGACGTGCATCAGTTCCCCGGGCATATTGCCTGCGACAGCGTCAGCAATGCGGAAATCGTGATCCCCATCCACAAAAACGGAAAACTGGTAGGCGTACTGGATTTGGACAGCCCCTTAAAGAACCGGTTTACCGAAGAAGATGAAGCGGGGCTGAAGCAAATCGTGGCCGCGCTGGAAGAAATCGCGGAGTTTACGGATTAAACTTCACTTTTCCTTGCCCAACCGTTCTTCTTGTGCTATAATATCTAAGTCAATTGCATAACGTCCCTAACATGATGATTGCACAAGGAACGGGAGAGTAGCGCTTTTAAAGCACAAAGAGAGTCCGGGCAGGTGGGAGCCGGATTGCGGAAACTGCGTGAAGTTCACCCGGGAGTGCCTTGGCTGAACAGACAGTTTGCAGCGGTTGTTCATCGTTTTGCAGTTTTGCAAAACAATATGCAGAATTACAAAGACAACCATGTTGCATAATTGTGAAAAGTAGGCAGAGCGTTTGCCGCGTTAAGGCGCAAGAGTTAAGGAAGCACGGGTTATTCGTTTGCATGCTTACCAATCGCGAAAACGTTTGAGAAGCGTGTAATTTAATCAGCAATTCCTTTAAAGTAGGGTGGTACCGCGGAACATCACTTTCGCCCCTTCACAGGGACGGAAGTTTTTTATTTTTGCGACAAAATTCCACGAAGCGAGCCTGCAGGGCGAAGCTGATTGGAAAATTTTGTCCATATGCTGGGCGCCGCAGAGAGCGAGCCGCAGGCGAAGGTCGATGCGTTGCGCACGAGCCATTACTTCGAAATCTGGAAGGCGGGTCATCAGGGCGCCGCTGACCGGAAAGTTTAGGAGGCATGAACATGAGCATGAAAGAAATGCTGCTGGAGCTAAAGGAAAAAGCGCTGGCAGACCTGGAAGCTGCAGCCAGCTCCCAGGAGTTGCAGGATTTGAAAGTAAAATACCTGGGCCGCAAGGGTCCCATGACGGAAATCCTCCGGGGCATGGGCAAAGTGCCGGCAGAAGAACGTCCGAAGATCGGCGAGATCGTCAACCAGGTAAAGCAGACGCTGGAGCAGTGCCTGAAAGACCGCACGGAGATTTTGCGGGCAGAAGCACTGAAAGCAAAAATTGCCAACGATAAAGTGGACATCACGTTACCCGGACGCAAACCGGCGGGCGGGCATCTGCATCCCATCACGCTGACCAACCGGGAGATCAAAAAGATCTTCATGCATATGGGCTTCGACGTAATCGAAGGCCCGGAAATTGACAACGACTACTTTAACTTTGAAGCGCTGAATCTGCCCAAGGATCATCCGGCCCGTGATATGCAGGACACCTTCTACATTACGGACAATTTCCTGCTGCGCACCCAGACCAGCGGTGTGCAGGCGCGCACCATGCAGAGCAAGGAGCCTAACACGCCCATCCGCATGATTTCCCCCGGTGCGGTGTACCGAAACGATTACGACGCCACCCATTCTCCCATGTTCCATCAGGTGGAAGGTCTGGTGGTGGATAAAAATATCAGCCTGGCAGATTTGAAAGGCACCTTGGAAACCTTCTGCAAGGAAATGTTCGGCAGCAGCGTGAAGATCCGTCTGCGCCCCAGCTACTTCCCGTTCACGGAGCCCAGCTGCGAAGTGGACATCAGCTGCGTGATCTGCGGCGGCAAGGGCTGCAACGTGTGCAAACATTCCGGCTGGCTGGAAATCTTAGGCGCCGGCGAAGTGCATCCCAACGTACTGGAGATGAGCGGCTACGATTCCAAAGTCATGAACGGTTACGCTTTCGGCATGGGTGTGGAACGCATTGCCATGCTGAAATACGGCATTGATGATTTACGGTTATTCTTTGAAAACGACTTGCGGTTCATCCGCCAGTTCCGGTAAGGGAGGGATAGAAAATGTTAGCTTCGATTGCGTGGTTAAAGCGCTATGTTGATATTGATGTAACTCCCGAAGAATTGGCTGACAAGCTGACCCGCGTAGGGCTGGAAGTGGAAAGCGTGATTCATCAGGGACAGGGGATCTCCGGCGTGGTGACCGGTAAGGTTACTGCCATTGAGAAGAATCCCAAAAGCGATCACCTGTGGGTGTGCCAGATGGATTACGGCAGCGGCGAGATCGTGCAAATCCAGACCGGGGCCCAGAATGTGAAACTGGGGGACATCGTTCCCGTGGCTACGTTGGGCGCGGAACTGCCCAACGGCATGAAACTGAAAAAAGTAAAGATGGCGGACGTGTATTCTTACGGAATGCTGTGCAGCGCGGCGGAACTTGGCATTGACAACAAGCTGCTGCTGCCGGAACAGCGGGAAGGGATCCTGATCCTTTCGCCGGATACACCCATCGGCAAGGACATTAAAGAGGTGCTGGGTCTCAACGATACGGTGCTGGACATTGACCTCACCGCCAATAAACAGGATTGCTTCTGCATGACGGGCATTGCCCGGGAAGCGGCGGCAGTGCTGGGTAAAACGATGCGCATGCCGGACACCAGCGTAAAGGAAGCGGCCGGCGGCGACGTTCACGACATGCTGCGTGTTGCCATTGAAATTCCGGAACTGTGCAGCCGTTTCACCAGCCGCGCGCTGAAAAATATCAAGATTATGCCCTCGCCGGACTGGATGCAGAATGAACTGCGCGCCTGCGGTGTGCGTCCCATCAGCAATGTGGTTGACGTGACCAACTATGTGATGATGGAACTGGGACAGCCCATGCACGCCTATGATTACGATACACTGGCCGGTCAGGCCCTCATTGTGCGCCGGGGCAAAGCAGGGGAACACCTGAAGACTTTGGACGACCAGGATCGGGAACTGACGCCGGACATGATCACCATTGCGGATACGGAAAAAGCCGTGGGCCTGGGCGGCGTCATGGGCGGTCTGATCACCGAAGTAACGGATCAGACCAAAACCGTTATTCTGGAAGCGGCAGCGTTTAACGGCCCGTCGATCCGGCGCACCTCCAAAGCGCTGGGTCTGCGCAGTGAAGCATCCATGCGCTTTGAACGGGGCGTGGACATTGCAAACTGCCATCGCGCGCTGGACCGGGCCGCGCATCTGCTGGAAGAAATGGGAGCCTGCGAAACGGTCTGCGGTATTGCGGACGCGTACCCGGTGCCCTATCATCCCGCAGTGATTACCGTAACGCCGGAAACCATCAATACCCGTATCGGCGTGAACATTCCCAAAAAGGAAATGACAGAGATTCTGCAGCGCCTCCAGTTTGACGTGAAGGAAGACGACGGAGCGCTGGTAATTACGGCTCCTACCTGGCGGCAGGATGTGACCTGTGATGCGGATATTTCCGAGGAAATCGCCCGCATGCATTCCTACGATAAAATTGAAAGTCACAATCCGGAACTGGCCCTGCGTCAGGGTAAGGAAGACCCTATGGAAGAAGTGAAGAGCGAAGCGGAAGATTATCTGGCTTCTGCCGGTCTGGACGAAGTGATGACCTATACTTTCATCCATCCGTCTTTTGTGGATAAGATGATGCTGAAAGCAGACGATGCCCGCCGCAACGTGATCAGACTGATGAACCCCATCAGCGACGAGTTCGGCGTGATGCGCACCACTATGCTGCCCAGCCTGCTGAACACGGCGGCCTATAATCTGGCCCGGCAGGCGGAAAGCGTGAAGATTTTCGAAGTGGGCCGGGTGTACCTGCCCAAATCTCTGCCTCTGACCGAACATCCGGAAGAACGCCGGGTGATCGGCGCGGTGATGAGCGGCCGCCGCAATGAGCTGACCTGGACCAGCGGCAAGGACAATGTGGACTTCTACGATATGAAGGGCGTAGTAGAAGGATTGCTGGCGAAGATGCAGCTTGCAGATTATGAGCTGGCTGCCTGCGAAGAGCCCTACATGCATCCGGGCAAGAGCTGTGTCGTAAAAGCAGGAGAAAAGGTCATCGGTTATTTTGGCTGCCTGCATCCGACTGTTGCGGCAAACTTTGATGTTCCGGAAGAGACCTATGTGCTGGAACTGGAACTTGCAACCCTGGCTGAATCCGCCCTGCGGGTTCCCCGGTACACGCACCTGGCAAAATTCCCCGGTACCAGCCGCGACATCGCCGTAGTGGTTCCGAAGAACGTTACCATGCAGGAACTGGAACGTGTGCTGCGGGCCAACGCCGGTGAACTGCTGAAAGATATCCGCGTCTTCGACGTGTACACCGGCAAACAGGTGGCGGAAGGCTGCAAGTCCGTGGCCTTTAACCTGACCTTCCAGGCAGAAGACCGCACCCTCACCGACGGGGAGATCGATCCTATCATCAAAAACGTGGTGGAAAAAGTGGCGGAAGCCTATGCGGCGGAGCTGAGAAAATAAGAAAAAAGTGTGAAAAGGGTTGCTCCCACTGTAAAATAAAGGTAAAATAAATAGTGGTATGTTATTTGGAAAGCTTTTGTTTTTATCTTTCTTTTTAAAAAGGAAAATGGTAGACGGGCTTTCCTGCTGCCCTGTTTAAATCCGGCCTTACGGCCTTAAGAAGGGAACATTTTATATGGAAAACAAAGAACGTTTAGTTGGTACTGTATCCAGAGGCATCCGTTTACCCATCATCCGTCAGGGCGATAACCTGGCAGACATTGTAACGGACAGCGTATTAAAAGCTGCGGAAAGCGAAGGTTTTGCCCTGCGCGACCGGGACGTCATCTCCATTACGGAATCTATTGTGGCCCGTTCTCAGGGAAATTATTGCTCCGTAGATGACATTGCGGCGGATGTGAAAGCGAAGTTGGGCGGCGAGACCATCGGCGTCATCTTCCCAATCCTGTCCCGCAACCGGTTTGCCATCTGCCTGCGCGGTATTGCCAAAGGCGCGAAGAAAGTGGTGCTGATGCTGAGTTATCCTTCCGATGAAGTAGGCAACCATCTGGTAAGCCTGGATCAGATTGATGAAGCGGGCGTGAATCCGTTCAGCGATGTGCTGACCCTGGAAAAATACCGTGAACTGTTCGGAGCAACGGTTCATGAATTCACCGGCGTGGATTATGTTGACTATTATAAAGAGCTGATGGAGTCCAGCGGCGCGGAAGTGGAAGTGATCTTCGCCAACCATCCGGAAGCTATCCTGAAATATGCGGACAAGATTTTGAACTGCGATATCCACACCCGTGCCCGCACGAAACGGATTTTGAAAAAAGCCGGCGCGAAAGTGGTCTGCGGTCTGGACGATATTATGACGGCATCTATTAACGGCAGCGGCTACAATGAAAAATACGGTCTGCTGGGTTCCAACAAATCTACGGAAGACAAGGTAAAACTGTTCCCGCACCAGTGCCAGTCCCTGGTGGAAGAAATCCAGGAACGGGTGCTGAAAGCTACCGGCAAACACGTGGAAGTCATGGTGTACGGCGACGGCGCCTTTAAAGACCCCCAGGGCAAAATCTGGGAACTGGCGGATCCGGTGGTTTCCCCGGCCTTTACCAGCGGTCTGGTGGGTACGCCCAATGAACTGAAACTGAAATATCTGGCGGACAATGATTTTGCGAACCTGTCCGGTGAAGAGCTGAAGAAAGCCATTACCGACAGTATCGTGAAGAAGAGTGGCAGCCTGGTTGGCAACATGGCGTCTGAAGGCACCACGCCCCGTCAGCTTACCGACCTGATCGGCTCTCTCTGCGACCTGACCTCCGGCTCCGGCGACAAGGGAACCCCGGTTGTTCTGGTACAGGGCTATTTTGACAACTATTCCAATTAAACTGTATTGCATAGCAGGCCTGAGTAAAAGCCTGCTATGCATTTTGTGATTTTTATAAACCCGAAGGAGGCTCATGTATGGAACAGGCAAAACGTCCGGAAACGATGGAACGGATTACGACAAGCGAACTGGCAAAAGCATTTATTGAAGAACAGGTTGCGGAACTGCGCAAGCAGATTGGAGATAAAAAAGTGCTGCTGGCCCTGTCCGGCGGCGTGGATTCTTCCGTTGTGGCCGCGTTGCTGATTAAAGCGGTGGGGCAGCAGCTGGTATGCGTGCATGTAAATCACGGCCTGCTGCGTAAAGGCGAACCGGAGCAGGTCATCAAAGTGTTCCGGGACGAAATGAAGGCAAACCTGATTTACGTTGACGCGACGGAACGGTTCTTAGGCAAGCTGGCCGGCGTCAGCGATCCGGAAACCAAACGCAAGATCATCGGCGGCGAATTCATTGAAGTATTTGCGGAAGAAGCAAAGAAGCTGGAAGGCATCGAGTTCCTGGCCCAGGGTACCATTTATCCGGATATTCTGGAAAGCGAACAGGGCATCAAGGCCCATCACAATGTGGGCGGCCTGCCTCCCGAACTGAACTTTGAACTGGTGGAGCCGGTTAAGTTGTTATATAAAGACGAAGTCCGCGTAGTCGGCAAAGAGTTAGGTCTTCCCGACAACATGGTATACCGTCAGCCCTTCCCCGGTCCGGGACTGGGCGTGCGGTGCCCAGGCGCTATTACCCGGGATCGTCTGGAAGCAGTGCGGGAAAGCGACGCGATTCTGCGGGAAGAATTTGCGAAGAACGGGCTGGAAGGAAAAGTATGGCAGTATTTCACCGTAGTGCCCGACTTCAAGTCCACCGGGATTCGCGACGGCAAGCGTACCTTTGACTGGCCGGTCATCATCCGTGCCGTCAATACCAAAGACGCCATCACTGCAACGGTGGAAAATGTTCCCTACGAATTGATGCAGCACATCACCGACCGCATCGTCCACGAGGTGAAGGGCGTGAACCGCGTGCTGTACGATTTTACCCCGAAGCCTACGGCAACCATAGAATACGAATAATTTCTGCAATAAACAGCGGTTACCGTTTGCATTGCGGTTGATGCAGAATATAAATTTGCAACTTGCGAATGCGGCTTGCAAGTTGCCAGGATATAAGCTATCAATAACAAATGCTCATGAGAGAGGTTTAGGAGAATGGCAGTTTTGAAGTTGGAACAGTACGGTATTACCGGTGCGACGGAAATCATCCACAATCCGTCCTACGAATTTTTATTCGAAGAAGAAATGAAGTCCGGTCTGGAAGGATATGAAAAAGGCCAGCTGACCGAGCTGGATTCCGTGAACGTTATGACCGGTGTTTATACCGGGCGTTCCCCAAAAGACAAGTACATCGTCATGGATGAAAACTCCAAAGATACGGTGTGGTGGACGACGCCCGAATACCCGAATGATAACCATGTTATGAGTGAAGAGGTATGGGCCAGGGTGAAAGCGCTGGCCGTGAAGCAGCTGTGCGGCAAGCGGCTGTTTGTGGTGGACGCGTTCTGCGGGGCCAACAAGGATACCCGCATGGCGGTGCGTTTCATTATGGAAGTGGCCTGGCAGGCGCACTTTGTTAAGAATATGTTTATTGCCCCTACGAAAGAGGAACAGGAAGATTTCAAACCAGATTTTGTAGTGTACGCTGCGTCCAAAGCAAAAGTGGAGAACTACAAGGAACTGGGCATCAATTCGGAAACCTGTGTTGCATTTAACATTACCAGTCACGAACAGGTGATCCTGAACACCTGGTACGGCGGCGAAATGAAAAAGGGCATGTTCTCCATGATGAACTACTACCTGCCGTTGAAGGGCATTGCTTCCATGCACTGCTCTGCCAACACGGACCTGAAGGGGGAGAACACGGCGATTTTCTTCGGCCTGTCCGGCACCGGCAAGACCACCCTGTCCACGGATCCCAACCGCTACCTCATCGGTGACGACGAGCACGGCTGGGACGATAACGGCATCTTCAATCTGGAAGGCGGCTGCTACGCCAAGGTCATCGACCTGGACAAAGAGTCCGAACCGGATATCTATAACGCCCTGCATCGCAACGCCCTGCTGGAAAACGTAGCCGTTGATGCCGCCGGAAAAGTGGATTTCCATGACAAGAGCGTAACGGAAAACACCCGTGCTTCCTATCCCATCAGCCACATTGAACATAACGTGAAGAAAATCCGCGCCACCTCTTCCGGCCCTGCCGCGAAGAATGTGATTTTCCTTTCAGCCGACGCCTTTGGCGTGCTGCCTCCGGTTTCCATCCTGACACCGGAACAGACCAAGTACTATTTCCTGTCCGGCTTCACGGCCAAACTGGCCGGGACGGAACGGGGCATCACCGAACCGACGCCGACTTTCTCCGCCTGCTTCGGTCAGGCGTTCCTGGAACTGCATCCTACCAAATATGCGGTTGAACTGGTAAAGAAGATGGAAAAATCCGGTGCGAAGGCTTTCCTTGTGAACACAGGCTGGAACGGCAGCGGCAAACGCATTTCCATTAAAGATACCCGGGGCATCATCGACGCGATCCTGAACGGTGACGTGAACAAGGCTCCCACCAAAAAGATTCCGATTTTTGATCTGGAAGTTCCTACCGCACTGCCGGGGGTTGATACCAATATCCTTGATCCGCGGAATACGTATGTGAAAGCTGCGGAGTGGGATGACAAGGCCAAAGATCTGGCAGAACGGTTTATCAAAAACTTCAAAAAATATGAAGGAAACGCGGAAGGCAAGAAGCTGGTAGCGGCAGGACCGAAGCTGGACTGACATTCACCATTGAGTCATACAAATAATATGCTGTTAAAATATCCGGAATACCTGACTTAACAGGTATTCCGTTTTTTTACTTCTGAATTTACAATACATACAATACTCTTGTCAAAAATATGTTATAATATTTATAAATTAAGAACAAAGTATCTGTTCTATTATTGGGCAAGGGAGGTCATCATATGCAAAAGGTAAAAATGTTGAGTATGGCATTGGCTGCGGCGTTTGCGTTTGCTGTTGCACCGGTCTGCGATACGGGGATTGCACCGGACATTTTAAATTTGGGCTGGTCGCGTTCCGCTTTTGCTGAAGGAAACGGTGTAGACTATCAGATTGACCTGCACTACATTCCGCTGATGATGCGTACGGAACATTATGATGTGAGCGATGAGAAAGGCGACCTGCTTCATTCCCGCTGGACGGGCATCCGGGTGACCGGCCCTGTGCCTTTTGAACCGAATATCAACAAAGCCCTGGATGCATACGCGGCAAAGGCAGAAAAACAGTTTGCCGCATCAAGCAAAAAAATGGTATCCGACGCTAAATCAGACCACAGCGAACGGGCGAAATATGGCGCTACGTTCTTCCCCGCATTTGAAGATAACAGTGATATCTATGTACGCCGGGCGGATTCCCTGGTGGTAAGTCTGCTGGAATTCGGCTCCAGCTATATGGGCGGCGCCCATGGCATGTACGGTTTTACAGGCAAAACCTTCGATACCTACACAGGTAAGGAGATGCAGCTGACCGATGTGTTCACCAGCCAGACTGCCATGACTGACGCCATCAAACAGCAGCTCATGTTCGATTATCCCAAAGCGTCATTCCAGGGAAGCAACGGCGCAAGTATGCGCAACATGGTTGACCAGCTGGCGAAGGAAGGCCACCTGTTCTGGA
>JAEEGK010005051.1_pt1 | contig 31967 bp, 22 predicted proteins | sample 8958771 | NCBI WGS metagenome assembly JAEEGK01 (sample SAMN16246547, study PRJNA631951) | gut metagenome | biome: gut microbiome; feature: rumen; material: SC-attached | host: Bos | place: Iran: Karaj | collected 2018-10
GACTACGGTAAGTTCATCGAATCTTACCTCGATCAGAGAATCCTCGAAGACGATCCATTTGCTACACTTGATCCAGATGGTCCAGGTGCTCTTATGGAAATCGCAGAAGCTAAGGGACGTTCAGTTAAGAAGGACCTCCACCTTGGTATCTGTGGTGAGCATGGTGGAGACCCAGCTTCTATCGCTCTCTGCTACAAGATTGGTTTGAACTACGTATCTTGTTCACCATTCCGTGTACCACTTGCTCGTCTTGCTGGTGCTCAGGCTGTTATCAAAGCAAAATTGGCTGAAAAGAAATAATTTAAGCTGATAAGCTGACAGAAGGCTGTGCGATTCAAAAAATCGTGCAGCCTTTTTTTTTATTTAACTTTGTTTATTTAAAATTATATTGTAAAATGTATTGATGACTTTCATTTATGAATACGATATAGCAGCCGTATTAACTGTACTTGCTATTTTAATTAATCTGCATCGAAAAAAGATTTTCATGACCAAAACGACAAGAATCTTTACTAATCTGCTTGTTTTGGTTGGAATATCTTGTATTATAGATATAGCTTCGAGTCTATCAATTGAACACCCCTTTTCTATTCCATTATGGTTCAATTACCTTTTACTCTGTCTGTATTTTATAATTTTTACTGCAATTCCACTTACTGCCTATCTCGCCTTAGTATATGCAACTGGACTATATAAGAAAAAGATTCCCCGCAAAGCGATTATTCTTATTCCCTATTTCATTGAAATTATACTTATTTTAATTTCACCATTTACAAGAACTACCTTTTATTTTGATGAAAATCTGGTTTACTGCCACGGATTTTTCTTTATTCTGCTTTACGTGGCAAGTACCTTTTATATTCTTCTGGCAATTATTGTTTCAATTGTACACGGAAAATCTCTTTCCAGAAGGCAAAAAGGTCTTTTTCACTTTTTTGTAATCATTTGCTTTATAGGACTGGCCATTCAGATTATTTTCCCTGAAATTATAATACTAGGTTTTTTAGAAACAGTAGCCATCTTCTCAATCTACATGTACCTTGAAAATCCAGATAACTATATTGATAAAGAAATGAACATGTATAATCGACTTGCTCTTTCTACCTTTGTCAATCAACAGTTTGAAGACAAAAAAGATTTTTCTGTGATTGGATTTACAGTTTTGGGATTGGGCTATCTTTCAAATGTTTTTGATGAATCAATAAAAATCCAGCTTTATAACCGCCTTTCTGAGATTTTACAGATAAGCTGTGGCAAAAAAAATATATACAGATTCGCAAACAATAATTTTGTCGTAATTTTGAAGAATGATAAAAACAAACTTGAAAATACAATTGAACTAATAAAAATCCTTTTTGAAGAGCCAATCCGTATAAACGATTCTTCCTTCCATCTTACAACAAAGATAATATATTTTACCTGCCCGGAAGCCGCAGATTCAACAGAAAGTGTAATGGACTTGATTGAATACTCCCTTGCCGATGTAATGAAAAAAAATATAACAAGCGTTCAGCAGACAGATAAATATTTACTGCAAATCAAATACCACGAAAAATATATATCAAACAAATTACAGCAGGCCTGCAAAAAAGATGAATTGGAAGTAGTTTACAAGCCGATTTTTTCTGTTAGAGATATGAAGCTTGTTGCAGCAGACACAGAGATTCGCTTTATGGAAACTGAATTGCAGAATCTCAAATCAAAGGAAATAATCAGCATTGCAGAAAAAAATGATTTTATTCTTCAGATTGATGACTTAATCATAAATAAAATCTGTTTATTGTTGCAAAAAAATCCTGGCTTGGACAAAAAATTAAAATCACTTTATGTTACGCTTTCTCCTCTCCAGTTCCTTCAAAAACAGATGACTTTGAATGTTCTCAACAGAATCACAATTAATATCAATCCAAAAATACTTAATTTTGTTTTTACAGCCCAGTCGGATGAAATATCAAGCGAATACACAGAATCACAGATAAAGGCAAATATTGATGCAATCTTAAACAGTGGAGCAGGCATCTCATTGGAAAACTTTGGTGCTTTTGATTCCTATACTTTTGACCTTATAAAATACCCTTTCAATGTTATAAGATTAAGCAATACAATCATTTCTGATGCCATATTCAATGAAAAATCAAAAGATCTTCTTAAATCGCTGATAAAAGTTATTAAGGCACTAAAATTAAAGATTCTGGCTACTGGAATTGAAACAAAAGAACAACTGGCATTAATAAAGAAGTTTGAATGTGACTATGCTGAAGGAAAGTATTTTTCTGAACTTTTGAATGAAAATGAGTTTCTGGAATTACTAGACAAAAATGAAAGCAATGGGGGCAAAAAATAATGAAATACATATATCAATTTGATGTAGCAGCGATTATTTTAACTCTCTCGATTTTATACAGTGTTTTAAAAATAAGGACTATACAAACTAATTTTTCACGCACCTTTTATCTTCTGCTTGTATTTACAACTCTTACCAGTATTTTTGATTTGGCGGCCTGTATTTTACAGTCAAATCCTATGAATTACAGCAGAATACTTTTATTTGCAAATAAAACACTTTATCAGCTTGCTTACCATAGCGTACCTGTTTCTTTCTTTTACTGTATATATTTTACGGCCAAAAAAAATAGCCGCCCAACCAGAAGGGATGCTATTCTTTATAACATTCCTTTTTATATCTCAATGCTGCTGGTAATTTTTAATATCTTTGTTCATAAGGTTTTTTATTTCGACGAAAACAATGTTTATCATCACGGTCCACTGTGTTTTTACCTTTATTTCGAAGCCTTTGGTTACATTCTTTTTTCTCTTTTCTATTTTATCAAAAAGCGAAAAAACTTCCCGATATATCAGGTAATTACGATTGTTTCATATTGTATTATAATTTTCATTTCTGTTCTCATACAATTTACAATTCAAAACATCCGCATTATCAATCTGATTCTGGCAATTGCAGTTTTGATTTCTTACATGGCACTGGAAAATCCGGCCAAATATGAAGACAAAGACATGAAATTGTATAATAAAGAGGCATTCTTTATAAAAGCAAAAGATTATTTCGATTCGCAGACACCATTTTATTTAATGAAGTTTGATTTTTCTAATCTTGAATATTTTGGTGATTATCTTAGCGACAATACCTACAGCGAGCTTACAAATAATATTTCTGATTTCTTTAAATCAATCTTCAGTAAAAATGATTTATACAGGTATGATGAAAATACGCTTTTGATTTTTTTAAGGAATGACCATGAAGAAAGAAATAACGAAATCATTCAGATACAAAAAAGATTTAATTCCCCTTTTAAATGCGGACAAACAGAACTTACACTTTCATATACTTTCCATGTTTATAATATTCCTCATGATGCGAGCAAACTGGATGAATTACAGAGATGTTTTGATAAAATACTATCAAGCGCCATTGCTCTTGAAAGTAATAATGAAAAGAATATACAGTCCATTATTGGAAATCAACTGAAAGAAACAGAAATCATCGACATTCTGGATAAAGCGATATCAGAAAACGGTTTTGAACTATATTTCCAGCCAATTTACAATATATCTAAGCATAAATTTACTGCGGCGGAAGCTTTAGTCCGTTTAAAAAAGACAAGTTATACTTCTGTAGATTTGGAACCTGATGTTTTTATTCCTTTTGCAGAAAAATACGGCATGATTACTCAAATCGGCAGAATTATTTTTAATCAGTTCTGCAACTTTCTTGTAAAAGATAAACCATGGAATTACGGAATAGAATATATAAACGTTAATCTATCACCTATTCAATCCATACAACCTCAGTTTATGCAGGAATATTTACAAATTATGCAGAACTATAAGATTTCGCCTCAGTATGTAAACTTTGAAATTATAAACAGCTCTTCTCCTCTTCAAAATCAGGCGATTCTTGAGAATATGAAAAATCTGAGAAAGCATAATATAAATTTTTTCCTTGATTCTTACGGGAAAAACTCTAAAAACATTATCAGTATCACTCAGTTTCCTTTTTATGCGGTAAAAATCGACAAACAGATGGTGTGGACCCTTAATTCAGATGAAAAATCAAAAATTATTTTAAGGGAAACCATTTCAATGATTAAGGATTTAGGCATGGACGTTGTTGCAGAAGGAATTGAATCCCACGCCCAGGCAATTGAGCTTATAAAAATGGGCTGTAACTTTTTGCAGGGCTTTTATTATTCTGAACCACTACCAATGCTGGAGTTCATGCAATTTATACGATAAAAAGTTGATTCAAGGCTAATTAAAATAGCAGATTTCATAAGTTCCGCTTTCAGAGAAACCAATATGGGTATACAAAAGATGTGCAGGATTATTTTTCTCCTTTACATACAGACAGACTTTGCGGTTGGTTTTTAAAATTCTCTGACAAACTGCTCTCACAAGGTTCCAGGCATAATAATTTCTGCGATAAAGAGGATGTGTATAAACTCCGCCAATTTGAACCCAGTTTATTCCGATTGCATTTGTATTTGCCTTTGCTACAACTTCTTCATCAGAAAAAAGGGCAAAGCAAAGCTGCTCTTTAAGGATTTTTTTTAAGGAAAGTGCACATTCCGCATCCGAGACCTGTTTTCCGGCAGGAGCAACTTCCTTGATTATATACTTTTTCTGCAAGTCAAAAAGACTGTCGTAATCCTGGGTATAGCAACGGCGGATTTCATCATCACAACTAAGGGGCTCAGGTGGTTCAAAAGGCTGATTGTAGAGAGTCATTAATTTATAAGTATTTGTGTAATAAGGTTCCAGCTGGAGATTTTTAAAAATTTTCAAAAACAAGTCTGTAGAATTTTTTTCTCCACTTATACAACGCACATTACTTCCTTCAAAATAATTTGAAATCAAAGTCTCAAAAACAGAGAGTTCAAACTCAGAAGGTCTAAAATCTGGCGGACAAATTATTCCCTTATCTTTTTTAATTGCAAAGGGAAGACAAGGCAGCAATATTTTATCAAAATAAAAAAGGCCAAGAATATCATCCACATTTTCCAAAGAATCATTCTTTACAATGACTTCTATTTTTTCTGTTTTTTTACGGATAATTGCAGCAAGTTGGACACAGTAATACTCATAGGGAGCAAGAAAGGCTTCAACCAGGGGAAAATCATTTTCTGTTGCTGTAATAATCTGCATAAATTAATTTTACCACATTTTAATAAAAAATACGAACCACTTATATCCCTATCATAACCGCAACCCCTGTAACCGCAATTACGGCCAGGTTGATTTACTTCATTTTTTTTGTTGACAAAACTGTATTATTGTACTATTGTATTATTATCTTAATACAGTAAACAAATAACGACAAAAGGAGGATGAATGGAATATCAGTTTACAAATGATAAACCTATTTATCTCCAGCTGATGGAAATGTTCATAATCGACATTGTTTCGGGGGAACTTCAAAAAGGCGAAAGGCTTGAATCTGTAAGAGATCTGGCAATTAAAGCAAAAGTTAATCCCAATACAATGCAAAAAGCACTTTCGGAACTGGAAAGAATAGGTCTGGTCAGAACGGAAAGAACTTCGGGTCGATACATTACCGAAGATGAAGATTTAATAAATGCAAAGAAAAATGAACTGGTCAAAGCAGAAATTGATAAGTTTCTTATAAAAATGAAATCTATGGGCTTTGACAAAAGTGAAATCATAAAAATTATGGATGGAGGCCAAGAATAATGGAAAACGTTTTGGAATGTTCTAATTTGACAAAAAAATATATCACCAAAACTGCATTGGACGATTTAAACTTTAGTCTGCCTAAGGGAGCAATTATCGGACTTTTGGGACCAAACGGCAGTGGAAAAACTACTTTATTAAAACTGGCAGCTGGTTTGCTAAAGCCGTCTTCCGGTGAAATAAAAGTATGCGGATTAAGACCAAGCGCAATTTCTAAAGATTACGTTGCCTATCAGCCGGATAAGGTTTATCTGAACGACTGGATGAATGTAAATAATCTTATGGACATGATGTGCGATTTTTATAGCAATTTTAATCGTGATAAAGCGCTGGATATGCTGGCTAATCTCAACATAAACCCTAAGGACAAACTTAAAACCATGTCAAAAGGAACTAAGGAAAAAGTGCAGCTTATCATTACAATGAGCCGCGAAGTTCCACTCTATCTTTTGGATGAGCCGATTGGTGGTGTTGACCCTGCAGCCCGCGATTACATTTTAAACACAATCATTTCAAACTACAAGGAAGATTCAACGGTTGTTCTTTCCACTCATCTTATTTCTGACATTGAATCAGTTTTGAATCACATAATCTTCTTAAAAAATGGAAAAATTGTACGCCAAGGTGATGTTGACGATATCCGCGAATCAACAGGAAAATCTATTGATGCACTTTTCAGGGAGGAATTCAGATGTTAAACGAAGAAATTATAGAAAACACAGAAAATTTTAAACGAAATCCTTTTGAAAGAATCGGCAAAGTTTTTAAGTACGAATTTATCCATGCTTCTAAAACTTTGATTCCTTTGTATGCTGTTCTCCTGCTTTTAGGACTGCTGATTGGACTGCTCTCTAATCCGCTGTCTCAATACACAAATAATATTTTTGACGAAGAAAACAGCTTCCACTACGAGTTTAATTACGACAGCAGAACTGCAACTCCCGAACAAAATCTGGCCATAAAAAAATCTGTAATTCTTGTTGGACTTACAATTGCCTTTACAATTTTTGCAACGGCTATCTTTATCATCACAATCGTTGTACTTGCAAGAAGATTCAAAAAATCTATGCTGGAAGATGAAGCCTATCTTAATCTCACTCTGCCGGTTACCATTGGCGAACATTTATGGGGAAGATTTTTATCAGATTTGGCCTGGATTTTTATCTGTTTTTTGGTATTTACAGCAAGCTTTTCATTATGTCTGATAAGAAACCATTCCTTGCCTTGGATAACTGATGGATTGAGCAAATTGAATTATATGATTAAAGACAATAATTATTCACCAGCCCTCTTTTATTTCCAGATGGCCCTGAGTTACCTGGTAAACAGCTCGCTAATAATTTTGTTCGTGTTCTGCATAAACAGCATTGCTCACATAAATCCAAAGCATCAGACCTTAACAAAAATAATTTCGGCAGTTGTCCTGATTATAATTGCCTCAAAAGCAGACCAGTTAGTCTTCCGCTTTACAGGTGAAGATTTAGGATTTATCAAAACCTTATGGATTTCTACAGCAGTAAACTTTGTACTCTGTACCGGCTGCTTTGGAATTACACATTTTATTTTTACAAAAAATCTTAATCTGGAATAAAACAAAAAAAAAGGGGCAGTCCAAAAAACTGTCCCTTCTCTTTTATAATTCTTATTGTTTACCCTTCCAGCAAACTTTTAACCCTTGTTAATAACTTTTCTGCAGAAACCGGCTTTAATAAATACCCATCTGGTTTAAGCGGAATTACCTTTGAAACGTGTTCCTTATCAACAACCCCTGTCAGGAAAATAACAGGAATATCAGCAGTTGCAGGTTCCTCTCGCAAAACACGAAGGAAGTGATAACCGTCAAAATCAGGCATATCATAATCAAGGACAATTAAATCCGGCTTCCCCTGAGCAATAACCTCCAGAGCCTGATTTGCAGACATTGTTACCTTTACATTATACTTAGCATCCAGAATATTTTTTGAAATACGATTCTGGAGTGCACTGTCATCAACAAGAAGAATTGTCTGCTTGTTGCTTGATTCAAAACCAGATTTTTTAGCATTCAAAGTTTCTGCATAGCTGATTTTCATAATACGGCAGCAGGCCCTTACAACAGTGTTATCAATAATAGAAAGATTAAGCTGTGTAAACTGCTCCTGATGCAAAAATGAACTATAAGAAAGGCACATCGCCTGATTACCAACAAGAATTACAGGTATTTTTGAAAAAGATTCAGCCAAAAGTCGACAAACATCACGGCATTCAAGGTGTACTCCCTCCAGGTTAATCATAACTAAGTCTGGAATTGAAATACGAAGCAAACCGTCAATAAGACCTGCATCTCCGAAATCTGTTGTAACTTCAAAGAACTCACCTAAAACAGCACCCAACTCCTGAGTTGATGTATTTTCTTTTCCGATAAGTAAAATATTCTTCAAAATTATGCTCCCTTTATTTGTTTCTCCAGGACATTTTTTATCCCATTAATATGTTTTATTCCTTCTTTTTCGTCAAGACCACTTACGCTGATTTTCAATTTATCTATTAATTCCTTGATTTCATCAGGATAAGAATAATTATCAAGACTAAGAATTATTGAATCCATTTTATCAATATCTAATTTATGAAAGGCTTTCTCTAATTGAGACAGATAAGCCTTCAAAATATTGCACTCAATTAATGCTTTTGTTTCATCTTTTACAAAAATTTCCTGTAATCTTGCCTGCATTTTGTATAGTTCATTTGTCAGCAAAGGAGTAAGCAGCTTAATTTTGTTAATATCTTCAGCTCTTGCTGCATCTTCTGCCACCTTAGAAAGTCCTGCAATCTGTGCCATTCCTACCAAGGCAGAAGAACTCTTCATTGTATGTACTGCAATTTGATAACTCTTGATAGTCGAACCAATTTCAGCCTGCTCGTTATCCAAATCTTGAACCAGTTGTTCAATGTATTCCGTATTTTGTGCAAGAGTAATATAAAAGTTCTGCAATACATCAACAAAAACATCTGCACTATAAAAGTGACTCATAGCATAAGCGCTATCCATTCCTTCAATTTCAGGAATATTAATTTCTACCTTTGCCTGTCTTCGCTTTCTAACCGGTGCATCTTTTATAAAGACTTTAGGAAGAAGAGTTGAAATAACTTCCTCAATTTTCTTCTGATCTATAGGTTTTGGAATATAACCCTCAAAGCCTTCCTTTTGATAAACATCCTCTATTCCGGCTACTGCATTTGCAGTTAAAGCAACAACAGGCGTATTCTGGCATAGATTTTCTTCATTTTTTATGTGATGAAGAGTTTCAATTCCGTCCATTCCCGGCATCATATGATCCAGGAAAATCAAATCATAATGATTATTTTTTACCAGCTCCAGACATTCTGCACCACTTGTCGCTGTCGTAATCTGAATCTCTGTTTCTTTTAATAGATTTTTAACAACATAAAGATTAATATCCGTATCATCAACAATAAGAATATGTGCATCTGGCGCAATAAAACTTACCTGATAGTCGTACTCGCGGACTGCCTCAGAAATATGATTATTTATATTGCCAATTGCTTCATGGTTTTTATACCGCTGCCTTAAATCAAAAGAAAAAGTTGAACCCTGTCCATAAACGCTCTTTACCTTCAAAGACGAATCCATCAAACCTAGCAGCTGCTGGACAATACTGATTCCAAGCCCAGAACCTTCAATTCCTTTGTTTTGGGTATCTTCAATGCGTTCAAACACACCAAAAAGCTTATCAAGATTTTCTTTTTTAATGCCAACGCCAGTATCTTTAACTTCTACATGAAGCATTACCGTTTCTTTGCGGATATTTCCACCAACAATAAACTCAACCTGGCCTGTTTGCGTGTATTTTACGGCATTTGTAAGAAGATTAAGGATTATCTGTTTTACACGAGCTTCATCACCATATAGATAAAGAGGGAGCTTTTCATCAACCTTAAGAATAAAATTAAGTCCCTTTGATTCGGCACGTATTTTAATCATACTTGTAATCGACTCAATTAAATCAGCAAGCGAATATTCTTCAATAAGAAGAGTCATTTTACCAGATTCAATTTTGGCCAGGTCAAGAATATCGTTTATAGCTTCCAGAAGAGACTTGCTTGCATTTTTTATTTTTCCTGCATATTCAACTATCTGCTGGTCAGTACTTTCGCGCAAAATCATATCATTCAAGCCCATGACCGTATTGATTGGCGTTCTGATTTCGTGGGACATTTTGGTAAGAAAGTTTGTTTTTGCCTTATTTGCCGATATAGCTTCCTGTTTAGCCTTCTGCTCAGCCTTCTGAGATTTTTTCAAATCTTCCAGAACCTTCTGCAAAGACTGATAATCTGTAGTTTCCAAAGTAAACATCATCAAGAGCAATGAAACAGAAATTGTAAAATCAGTAAGAAGAAGTGTTGGATTAAAAACCTGAATAAATGCCCCTACTACATTAAGCACTACAAAAGCAATGTGAAGGACAAGAATTCTGCGTCGCTTGTACTTTTTACGGTTGATTGACAAAATGACTGTAGCCTGAATAATGAACAAAAAGCAGATTATATAATTAAAAATAAAAAGCGGACCATGAACGTATTCTCCGTCTACAAAGGAATACACAACTCCGGTAATTGGATTGATGACTGTCAGAACAATAAATAAAGCAACATATATTGTATTTAAATACGTGCTAAACTTTGCTTTCCAATCAATACATTCATAAATATATGCTGCACTTAAATAGGAAATAGAAACAGTGCTTGTGTGATATAAAGTATGTAAAAAATAATTTAATCCAAGAGGAACATTTGAAGCATGAGTTATTGTTTTGCCTGTAATTATATCTAAAACCGTAGAAAGAAGAGCAAGCCATGACAGTATGGTATACAGTTTATTTGCCTGAGTTGTCGTCTGATAAAAAAGACTATGAACAGAAATAACACTTATAATAATAATTACGCTTGCAATTGCAAAATTGTAGTTATATACCATTTATATATTTTACAACATAATGCAAAATAAAACACAAAAAAACTCTTATTTTTCGTAAAAAAAGCGCTTTTTTTTCATTTGTCTTCTATATTATTGACAATAATGCGATTAGATTATAACTTTAAATATAGGATATTTTATTTATGTACATCAGTAACAACCAGTATCAGAAAAACACAAATATTTCTTCCGTTTTTGAAAGCGTCTGGCGTAGTAAAAATATTTCACGTATCGCAATTTCCAAAAAATTAGATTTATACCGCTCTACAATAACTAATATAATTTCTTCATTAATAGAAAAAGGACTTGTAAAAGAAGGAACCAGCGGAAACTCTACCAGTCGCGGTGGCCGAAAACCAATTTTTCTTTCAATAAACAAAGATTTTGCCTGTGTAATTGGAATTGAATTACAGTATGAACAATATTCTGTTGTTGTACTTTCAATTGATGGCTCAATTCTTTATAAAACCAGTGCAGACACACCAGCTATAGAGAAGCCACAAACAAGCCCTGAAAAAAACTTTATTTATGCAATGGATTCTATTATTGCCAGTTTAATTGAGCCGGTAGAAAAACTTAATATCCCTGTTATTGGTATGTGCATAAGCATTCCTGGAATTGTTGATGTAGATAAAGGAATTATCAAAACCTCTGAAGTTTTTGGTCTTCATAATTTTAATTTTGCAGAAACCTTTTATGACCGATACGGAATCCCCTGTATTCCCGAAAATGATGCTCGATGTCTTTCCTGGAAGCAGTTTGCTAATAATGAAAAAGAAGATTTTATCTGTGTTTTGACCAAAAACATGGAAGGTAAAAAAGCCTTTCTCAATGAAAATCAAAAAGGAATAGGTGTTGGTATTTCAATAGCTATAAAGGGAAATATCATTCACGGAAATAATTTTTCTGCCGGTGAATATATTTCAACCTCGTGGAAGGGACAATCTTCCGTTCAGACAGGTTTGCCAGATTCTGTAATTGATTCTGTTCTTAAAGATGATGAAGCCTATTCTTTATGGACCGCAGATTTATTCAAAACGCTTACAGTTTTTATTCCTCTCCTGGGACCATCAAAAATCTTGTTTTATGGACAGGAAGACAGCAAAAAAGATTTTATTCTTGCTACAATTGCAAACAAAGTTCCTCAGTTCAATAAAGCACTAGAAAAGTTTAACGTTACTTTAGAGATTTGCAAAAATAATGAATATGAAATTGCAGAAGGAGCAGCATTTAAATATCTGCATCAGATGTTTGTAATTATGGAAACTGATAATCAGTCCTGGATAAAATGCTTTGACTGGGATGCAGCCTTTGAATTACAGGAAAAAGGACTTAAGCATCTCCAGTTACACAAAGCAAATGATTAAATAATTACTGAAAAATTAAAAGAACAGTGATTAAAGAACATCAGTGAGGGTGAAGTCTACCCAGATGATTCCGCAATCCTGATTTTCTGTATCTAAGCCGTCAAGAATAAGATTTCCAAGATCTTTTGCAGGATTAGAAAGAGTACTCCACAAATCTTTATCATCACCGTAACCAATCTGGAAGAAGACTGGATTTGGAGCATAAAGTGAAGCCCAATATTGGAAATCTCCTTTTAACTGTTCAAGAGAATGGAACTGCTGGCTGTCGTTTACAAAAATCATATCAGGAGGGAAAGTTTTTGGAAGCCATCTTGAATCCCAATGTTTAACAAAAACTGAATAATTTGAGTTTACTGATTTAACTTTAGTATCAATTTTCTTTGCAAGAGTATCTGTAAGTTTTGTACCATAACCATTATTATTCTCTTTTTGTGATTTAGGATTGTGCCATTCAACATCAACACCAAAACCTTTTACACAAGGATGATTCTTATAATGATTCATTACAATTTGAGCCAGTGCTTCCAAATCAGCTCTACCTGATTCAACTTGAAGCCAGACATCATAGCCTGCTCTGTCAAATGCAGTAAGATATGCTTCGTTTTCATCTTCATCAGCAAATCTTATTCCTTCAAGACTGCTTTCTGATAAACCAGCAAGGTCTGAAGAAGATTGAGGAAAAGTCAATCTGCAGCCCCAGCTCTTTTCATTAACATATCCAACAATCCAAATTAAGGCTCCTTTGCTTCCTTTGTAATAGGATGTCATTTTATTTACATAAGAAGTCCATCCGCTTGGAGAAGGAAAAGGATCAATTCCATATTGAGAGCTTCTGCATCCTGCCCATTTTGCATCACCTTTTACATGTGAACTGCCATCACTTGCGCATGAATAGCAGGAAATACCAGTAGTCATAAGAAAAAGAACTCCTGTAATTAATAATATCTTTCTGCGTAATCGTATACTATTTTTGTTTTTTAATCTTCCCATTTACTTACCTGTTTTATTTTTTTAATTTGTTAATCATCTTTTTAAGTGTGAAATCAACCCAAATGATTCCGCAGTGCTGGTCTTCTGAACAACCTTCTGCCAAAACTGAGCCAATTTCCTGAACTGGATTTGCATACTGAGACCAGATTTTATAATCAGATTCATAACCAATCTGATAAACTACAGTATTTGGTGAATAATGTTCTGCCCATTCTTTGAATGAAGAAGTCATTGCTTTTAAAGAACCGTGTCCCTGACTATCGTTTACAAAAATAATGTCAGAACGATATGTAGGTGGAAGCCATTCAGAATCCCAGTGTTTTACAAAATAATTGAATCTTGGGTCGACTTTTTTTATAGCCTTATCAATCTTTTTTGCTACATCATCAGTAAGTGGTGTTCCATATCCGTCTGTTCCGCCAGAACGGTACCATTCAACATCTACACCAAAGCCCTGTACGCTAGGATGGTCTTTATAATGTTTCATTGTTTGATAAGCAAGAGAAACTAAATCTGCATCACCTGGTTCTACCTGCAGCCAAACTTTATAGCCTTTTTCATCACAAACCTTTAAGAATTCTTCGTTTTCGTCAACGGGGAAATCGTTTACATATTCAATTGGTTTTTCAAGAGGAAAGTTTACCATGCAGTTTTTCTGAATACCATTACCTTCAACATGCCCTACAATCCATACAAATGCTGGAGCACTGCCAGGGAAACTTTCGCTTACTTTTTCTGCATAAGCAGACCATTCTTTTACACTTGGGAATGGTTTAATTCCATAATTTGATGCTCGTACGCCTGCAAAAGAAACAGGTGCAGTCTTTGGCTGCTTTGGTGTGCTTTTTTTACAGGAAAGGTTTAAAAGAATACAAGTAATACTTAATGCTGTTAGAATAATTTTAGTTTTTTTCATTTTTTTCTCCTAATTCGCAGTTCAGCTGCACAAGTGAATTATATAATTTTGGATTTTCTTCTATATCAGTCCACTGAAAATAAACAAGATTTTTTTTGTTATCTTCGCGATTCAAACAAAGTCTGGCAGTTTCTGTAATTTCTTCAACAGTCAAAGTGTCCTGTCTGTAATATTCTTTTGCCTGAATTGACGGAATAAATGGAACTTTGCCATCAACTTCTTTTTCCAGCAATTCCAGCGTTTGGGGAACATAAGCAGGCTTTTGATGAAGCATGTGATGATAAAGCATTGGCGTAAAGAAAGAAACATGCGACTTTAACATTTTTAAGTTTTGCCCGAGGATTTCCTGGCGTGCATTTCCAAAAGTATCTTTTGTCCATGGAACAAGGTGCAATCCTATAAGCTTAGAGCTGCATTTGTTTTTAATGATTTTTTCGCTCTTCTCTACCACAGAGCTAACTACTGAACATCGCCACTCTTCTACAGAGTGGAACTTTTTTTGTGCTTTCTGACATTTTTTGCAGTAACAGGTCTGAACCAAATCTGGATGATCCTGCTGAGGATTCATCATTTCCCAAAACTGGAAAAAACGGATAAAATCCAGACTTAAACTGTTTACAGGCAGACATGCGTCTTTTTTAATCCGCCTGTAAAAAGCAGACATCATTTTTTTATTTGAAGGACAGATAAATCTTACCCAGCTGTCTACTGCCTGAGTTCCGTCCTTTTTTATAGCAAGGTATTTTTTGTTAATATTATTTTCTGCCAGAAAAACTGGTTCAATAAGATTAACAAAAAACTTTTCTTTCTGGAGTCTTTCCAGAAAATCTGTATCATGTTTGCATGACTGCCCAATAAACAAGGTATCAAATCCGAGTTGATGCCACTTTTCTATTGTTTCATCCAGATTCTCTGGAACTAGGTAAAGTTTGACTCCATACATAAAATCATCCTTATTACTTTCTTAATTATCCTTTAACGCCGGAAATAACGGTACCCTGAATAAAGTACTTCTGGAATGCAAAGAAGATAATAACAGGTGGAATCATCATCATGATTGTAGCTGCTGCCATAAGTCCGCTGTTATTAAAATAAAGTGCATTGAATGACTGAAGTCCCAAAGAAACTGTGTACTTCATCTTGTCCTGAATATAAATAAGGGCATAGTAGTAATCATTCCACCAGAAAATTGCAGTGTTTAGACCAATTGTAAGTAATACCGGTTTTGCCTGAGGTACAATTACACTCCAAAGGATTCTGAGAGGTCCACATCCGTCTATTTTTGCAGCTTCATCAAGTTCAAGAGGAAGTCCCATCATAAACTGGCGTACAAGGAAAACATTCATGGCACTACAAGCAAAGAAGGCAGGAACTGTAAGTGGAAGATAAGTATTGTACCAGCCCAACCAGTTGTACATTACAAAGCTTGGAATGAGAGTAACCTGTGATGGAAGCATCATTGTAGAAAGCAGGAGAATAAACAAGGTATTTCTTCCCTTGAACTTAAATCTTGCAAAACCATAGGCAACAAGAGTTGCAGAAAGAACGGCACCTACTGTTGCTATGATAAGAATGAACAATGTATTAAGAATATAACGTGGGAATGGAGACTTTTTTAAAGCTTCTGAATAGTTAGGCCAATTGAACTTAACTGTTCTTACACGCATATCAGGTGTTGCAGGAGGAAGAAGATAATACTCTGATGGATTATCAGGATTTACATATTTCCACATTTTATCTTCCTTATCCACATAAGCAAGCTGTCTCTTCTGACCATTAACTTCTACGTTATACAAGAAATACTTTTTTCCTGGAGTACCATAATTAGGAATACTTACCTGGCGACCTTCGATAGGAATCAAAGAGGCAGGAACTGTCTTAATTACAGTTTTTGATGAAAATGAATTACAAAGCATTCCCGCTACAGGATAAAGGATAAAAATACTACCCAAAGCTAAAATTATTAATGCTATAATTTTTCTGCGGCGTTCAAGTGATTCTATAGTCTTCATTTTTTCACCTCATTATCGTAGAATACCCACATATCTGAACTCTTGAATACAAGCATTGTAAGAAGAAGAATGATTACGAAAAGAATCCAGGCAAGTGCAGATGCATATCCCATTTTCTGATACTTAAATGCGTTGTTGTAAAGATAGAGATTGAAGAACTCGGTTGAATGTGCAGGTCCACCCTTTGTCAAAACCATTGGTTCTGCAAAGTACTGGAAGGTTCCGATAATTCCCATAATAAGCTGATAGAAGAGAATAGGTGTCATCTGTGGAATTGTTACATGCCACAACTGCTGCCATCTGTTACAACCATCAAGTTCTGCTGCTTCATAAAGTTCTGTAGGAATCCCCTGAAGTCCAGAAAGGTAAATAATCATTCCTCCACCACATCCCCAAACGGACAGGAAAAGGAAACAATAAAGCGTATATTTTGGATCCAGCAGCCATTTTGGTGCTGAGCCTCCGAATTGTCTGATTAAAAAGTTTATAACACCATATTGGTCATCAAAAAGACCGCGCCACAACATGGCAACTACAACTCCGGAAATAAGGGACGGTAAATAATAAAGAGTTCTCCAGCCTTTCATTCCAGGAACATTCATGTTAAGCATGTAAGCAAGTAAAAATCCGCAAACAATTCCAATCGGGATAGACAAAAATGCAAATTTAAAAGTAACTTTCAGTGAATTCCATACGTATTTATCATGGATAAGTCCTGTAAAGTTACTGAATCCAATAAATTCAGCCGGGTTACGACCATCATATCTTGTAAACGAAAGGATTAACGAAGCAATCATTGGACCTGCAGTAAACACTATGAATCCTATAAGCCATGGGCTTATAAACGCATAGCCCAGAATATTATTGGTTCTCTTCTGGTTAATTCTATGTATTTGTTCTGACATAGTATCCTCCTTTTTTTAATAAAAAAGTTTTGTTACCCGGATAAGTGCACAAAGGCACAAATCCGGATTGTTGTTTCATTTATAGGGTATTACTTATGGCTTGCCCAATATTCGTCAAGGTAACCCTGAACTTCTTTATTAAGTTCTTCTGCAACTTCGTCTGTATCTTCTGAAAGACCAGAAATTACATTTGCCATAGCACCTTCCATTGCATCCCAAACTTTACCGAAGTTAGGAACCCATGCTTCATTGTTTGGATTATCAGCATAAGCACCAGCATCAATAAGAACCTGCCAGTTGATATTTGGACGACCTTCTTCAATAACATCGCCGTTTTCATCAACGATACCGTTCTTTCGTTCATCAATCCATGATTTCTGGAACTGTTTCATAGCAGGAATTCCACCATAGTTCTTGTTAAGTCTGATGTAGTTTTCAGGTTTGAAGAGCCATTTGTAAACTTCCCAAGCTTTGTCGTGGTTCTTTGCACTCTTACACATAACGAATGTATCGATGTTTGTTGCAGAAACAATGTGTCCATCCAAAGAAGGAATTGGAGCAATGTTCCACTTGAAGTTAGCATCCCAACCTTCGTAAGCATAGCTCATCCAAGAGAATACTTCCCACATAGCACACTTGTTTGAACCAAGAGGGTCGTTATCACCAAACAAAGCAGCACCAGCAGCTGAATCTGAACTTGGTCTAACTTTGTATGTATAAATCTGATCCTGTAAATCTTTGAATGCCTTCTTCCATTCTGGTGAGTTCATCTGAGCAGTCTTATAATCTGCAGAAACACCAAGAGAAACAGGGTTGCCGTTCTTATCAAAGTATTTTCCAATCCAAGCACGCCATGGAGCCCAGTCTGTTCCGTCATATCCGAACTGTGTTACATATTCCATATTGAAGTCTGGAGAGTATGTATCGTTGTCGTTCTTATCCAATGTCATTTTGCGAGCAATGTCGATAAGTTTTTCATATGTCCAGTCTTTTGTTCCCCAGGTTGTTGGAGGATAATCAATTCCTGCACGGTCAAAAATGTCTTCATTATAGTAAAGAACTGATGGGTAATATCCGATTGGAAGACCAACAAGCTTGTTTTCACCGTTGATGTTGTATCTCATACTTTCAACAAGCTGATCATCATAATCATTCAAGTTAATACCGTCTTTTTCGAGATAAGGAGTGATATCCATCCATTCATCAATGAATTTACCAACTCCCATAACTCCAACAGGACCACAAATATCCGGAGTCATGTTACCAGCTACAAGTGTAGTAAATTTCTGCTCAGAGTCTGCATACTGTACTGTAAGGAATTCCAGCTGGATTCCTTTTTCTTTACCGATGGTATCGTTGAATTCTTTCTGAAGTGCTTCATGTACTGCAATCTGTGAAGGGTCAGTACCTGTACCAAAACCAACCATAACCTGAATCTTTTCTCTGGCAGGTCCCTTTGCTTTTGAACAGCCAGTGAATACCATTAGTGCTGCGCCTAACAACACAACGCTTTTACGTAAAAGTGTTTTCATTCTTAAATCTCCTTACTTTTCACCCAAAAGGGCGGTTTATGCTTTAATTATCAGCACAAAATACCACGTTGTCAAGGAAAATTTTTCTCGTGAAAGTAAATTTTTGCATTTTTTTCAAAATTCGTGCAAAATTTCTCAAAAATTCATGAAAAATTTAAGTTGACAGACTGAATATCCCGTGTTAAAGTTTTCACGTGAAAGTATAAAAATAAATTTGTTGCTGACGCAAACGTATTCTACTACGGAGGCCGAAGCGGAGTAAGGAGGCAAAAATGTCTAAAAAAGAACCGATATTTTCTTTTCTAACGGACGGCACGGTTCAGATAAAAGAGAATATTAAAAACAAAACTAAAGAACCATGGCTCATGCTTGAAGCAAGCCGCAACAAATCCCTTACAGATACTCTCTGTTGGGGTATTACTAATAATGGTTCTGACTTTGCAAGAATTGGAACACAGGAAGGAGACTTACTGAATGGTTTTGTACATGAAGATCCATATAAAACCAGAATGTTGGGTTCCTACATTTATATAACAGATTTAGAAGAGAAAAAATATTTCTCTGGTTGCTGGTATCCTGTAATGAACAAAAACCAGAATCTTGAAACATTATTCAAGTTTGGTTCAGTAACAACAAAAACTTCCTATTTAGGAATTGATGTTGAAATCACAAAGTTCATTCCTAATGAATTCTACGGATTGGTTCAGTGTGTAAAAATTACAAATACAACCAGCAGAGCAAGAAAACTCAGAGTTTTCTCTACAGAAAGCATAAATATTGGTGATGCAAGAGGCCTCCAGTTCTCAGGTTTCAACTCTATGATGATGGCCGGCGGATTCTTCGATAAAGAATTAAGCGGATTTGTATGGCGAAATAACTATGGTATTTCTTTTGATTGCGATGAAGACAAAATCAAAGGACTTTTTGGAAAAGTATTAGTTCATATTTCTTCAGAAAAATTGTCTACATATTCTTCACGCTACAAGGATTTTGTAGGTCATTACACAAATACAATGGCAAATCCAGCCGGCGTACTTGCTGATAAGCTTGCAGAAACCTCATCAGAAGAAATGTGTAGTGCACTTTCTGTTCTTGCAAATGATATAGAACTTGCAGCAGGCGAAACAAAAGAAATCGTATTCTCACTTGTAGCTGTAAGCACAGAAGATTATTACTGCAACAATAAGAAAGAAATCAAAAATGTAATGAAAATGATTTCTACGCCAGAAAAAGTTCATAAACTTTATGACGAAGTAAGTAAAGACTGGAATGACGAACTTTCTAAGCTTCAGTTAAAGGTAAGCGGAGAAGATCTTTTCGACCATTCTTTCAAATGGCTTCAGTATCAGTGTGCAATGGTATGCTGCCTTAACCGTATGAAATCCCGTTTCCATTCAGGTTTTGAATATGGCTTCGGTTTCCGCGATATTTTACAGGACATGCTCGCCCTTCTCCCTTATGATACAAAACGTACACGCGACTTCCTCCTTTACACAGCAGAACAGATGTTCTCAGACGGTTCTGTATACCACAACTTCTATGTTTCAGCACCAGGAACAAGAGATTTCAAAGCTTGCGATGATCCAATCTGGTTGATTTATGCAGTATGCGAATACATAAAAGAAACTAATGATTTTGATTTCCTCTATGAAAGAGTAAATTTTGCAGACGCAAAAGAAAAACTCGAAGCAAAATCAGGAACAATCATTGAGCATTGTAAAGCAGCCCTTAACCGCGTATGGAAATATTCAACAGACGGAATTCCACAGATGTTTGATGCTGACTGGAACGACGACTTGAGCGGTTATGAAGATCATCTCTCTGTAATGGCTGCAGAAATGATGTACAAAGCCCTTAAAGATTACGAAGAACTCTGCAATCACCTTGATTCAGAAGAAGAAAAGAAATACGGCGAATTGTGCAAAGAACGTGCAGAAAAAATCAAGGCAACCGTAAACAAATACTGTATCGATTCAACAGGCGCTTACATCCGACTTTTAGGACCAGGTAAAGACGCTTCAAAGAATATCGGTTCAAGCGATACAGATGGAATTATGTTCCTTGAGCCAACAGCCTGGGCAGGCTTCAGTGAAATTGCCACAAAAAAGCAGTTCTTAAAATCAGCTGAACAGATGGACAAAAAACTTGCTGCAAAAGGCGGAATCTGCGTTTGTACACCAGATACATCATTATCAGAAGGAAAACTTCCAGCATCAAACAGTGCTTACGTAAAAAATGCACCTGGTAAAAAAGAGAATGGAAGTTTCTTCCGACATCTGGAATCCTGGGTTATCGCTTCTTACTGTAAATATGGAGAAGGTAAAAAGGCCTGGAAACTTTTGTATGATACATTGCCAGCAGTTTGCTATGCAGATACTCCAGCTTACTCGGCAGAACCATTCGTTTATCCAGAATATGCGTGTGGTCCATCAAGTCAGGATTATGGAAGAGCCGGACACACCTGGCTTACAGGTACAGCACCAACAAGACAGCGCGTAATTGCAGAAAACATCTTCGGTTTACAGCCTGCTTACGAAGGATTGATTATCGATCCTTGTGTTCCATGCTGGGAAAACTTCAAAGCATTCCGAATCTTCAGAAATACTAAGTTTGAAATCACTTTCGTAAACAAAAACAAAGTTCAGAAAGGAGTAAAAACTATTACTGTTGACGGAAAAGCATTGGAATCAAACTGCATTACAAGCGAATGGTTTGACGGTAAAAAACATCAGGTAATTGTAGAAATGGGAAAATAAAAAATGATTAGGTTTATAACTCGTGATTTTTGCAAAATAGAAGAAAAACTCTCTCACAAAGCAATCAGGCAGTTATCCTCCAGCAAGGCTTTTAAGGAATACAAGTTCCCTGCCTTGTTGGACGCAGATAAAGTAATTACCCTTTTGCCAGAAAATGCCACAGAAGAAGATTGTGCAAAAGTATTCAAGTTTTCACTCTTTTCTTTTATGGGTACAGACGGCATGAGAGGAAAAGTCTGCACACAAAGATTTGAAGGCCTTGAAACACTCAGAAAATATCTTGGTGAAAATCTGATTTCAGTTTCTTTACTTGAACTTTCGGCTCTTGCCTTTATCAGAATGCTGAAAGAATACAACAAGGGACAGACAGAAGCTCAAAAAGAAACACAAAACGAAGCGCTCAAAATCTGCTTTGGAAACGACAGCCGCGATAAAGCAACCGGCTGGATTTTACGAGACAGTCTGATTAATGTTTTTGCAAAAAATGGCGTAGAAGTTATAAACCTTGACGTAATCCCAACTCCCTATGTACCGCACTATATGCTCTGCAACGATATAAAAGGCGGTGCGGTACTTACGGCCAGTCACAATCCATCAAACCAAAATGGAATTAAATATTTCCTTGACGGCAAAAAACTTTTAAGTGACGGTGAACATGGAGATTATATTTTGTCAGCTTATATGTATGAAGCTGCCTTAAACCTGACAGATTCGATTGGGTCTCCGAATCCATCAGAGGTTTCTCCAGCAAAAGCTTCTACAACTTCAATTTCTCCATCTTCACGAGTCACAACTCTCAACTATTCCGACCAGGCAGTTAAATTCCTGGAAAACACAATCGTTTCGCAAAATATCGCGGAACTTGCAAAATGCAGAATTATTATCGACACAGCAAACGGAGCCTGGTCGGAATGTGCTGTCAAGTTTGTCTCAAAAAACAAAATAAACGCAAAAATCATCAATTGCGAGCCAGAAGGCGAAAACATTAACCACAATTGTGGTGTAGCAGAAATCGAAGGACACTCTTTCTTTGCAAAAGAAGATTTGATTTCTTCACCAGAAATAATTCAGCTGGTTTATGAAGAAGGAAAAAACTCTGTTGCAGCAGTTTACGGAATCGCTGTTGACGGCGACGGCGACCGCGGTTTTGTATTAAAATACGACTCAGAAAAAGACGGCGTTATCGTTTATGACGGAGATGCAGAAGCATACCTCATAGCAAGTCTCTCAAAAGCAGCATGTAACTGCGATACAACAAATAAACAGGCTGTTTTCACAATCGAATCAGATTTAATGGTTAGCCTGGAAATGCAGGAAAGGTTCAAGCTTACACCAAAAATGGTAGATGTAGGTGACAAATGGATTTGCTGCCAGAATCCTGAAGAAATGTCGATTGGGTTTGAATCTTCAGGTCACGTAATAATTCCATGCACAATTACACCAAATAATTCACTTTCATCAAACAAAACTTTGCTTTCAGGAAACGGACTTTTGACAGCCTTTATGACAATCATTTCTTTGCAGAAAGGCAATGAACCGTTTGAAAAAGGTTATTCAAACACATTCTACACTTATTTTGTAAACAAAAACCTTTTCTACAATGGAAGCGATTTGTGGAAAAAAGACGAAGCACTGATTAAGGATACGATTGCAAAGGATAAGACACTCAGTCTCAAACAAATCCAGATGAAAGATCCTAACGTGCTCGTATTCAATATCATCTACGAAGGAAAAATATGCGCCCTCTTGTTCAGTAGAAACTCGGGAACAGAAGATAAAAATGCAGTTTACTTAAAATGCCGCAAAGGCTTTGAGGACCGCTTTTTACCACTTGCAAACGAACTGAGTCTTCAGCATTGCAAAAACATGAAGGACAATACGCGAGAAGAAGTTATCTGTGAAAATAAAATCATGGAAACTATCGATAAAAAAGGATTTGCCGTAAAGGCAGATTTGGATTCCGCTTTTGATTCAGGAATAATCGAATCAGCATTTCACGCATTAGTGAAGGAAAAATTAATATGTAACCAGAATGACTCCTACCATAGAAAATAATCTTTAATCCATTTAAAAAAGTAAATCTTAATCGCCCTCCTCCATTTGGGCTGCCTGCAAATCATCATTCTGGTGAATTCTAAGATACGCTTAGAAAAGGTTTGCAGGCAGCCTCTTTTTTTTTATACCGAGTCTGCTATAATACAACTATGCCTCGTAATTCAGGACATGCAGATTTACCTCTTCACACAGGAACCGTACCTCGCTGGCTTGCCGACCGTATGCGTGATTTGGGTGCGCTTATAGTTGAATCACTCGTTCTTAATTACGGCCCGGATGAAGTTCTTGTACGTTTGAGTGATCCCTTGTGGTTCCAGTCATTCGGAGCAGTTATGGGAATGGACTGGCATTCTTCTGGAATTACAACAAGCGTCATGTATGCCTTGAAACGGGGACTTAATCCACGTGCAAAAGAACTCGGCATTTATGTTTGTGGTGGTCGTGGAAAATATTCGCGCCAGACACCCGATGAATTGCTGCAGATTGCATCCCAAACCGGACTTAATTCCGATGAACTTATTAAAAACAGCCGGCTTGTTGCAAAAGTTGATAATAATGCCGTTCAGGATGGTTTTCAGCTCTATCAGCACAATTTTATTTTGACTTCCAGTGGAAACTGGACAGTCGTTCAGCAGGGAATGAATGCAAATACCCGTACAGCTCGCCGTTACCATTGGTGCTCATCTGATTTACGAAGTTTTGTTGAAAATCCTCACACCGGCGTAGTTGGCGATAACCGTGGCAAAATCCTGAATCTTACCGACACAAATGCAGCAGGTGCCCGTTCGTCAATTCTTGAAATGTCGCACGAAAATCCCGACCGGGTTATCAACGAAATCCTTCAAATTGATAAACCCGCCAGCCAGATAATTTTATTTCAAAGCGGGAAAGTAAATACAGGAGGGGGAAGTCTCCCCCTCGGCCGCACTTCGTTGCAGCCTACCCTCTCCAGTGGGGGACACCCCCACAACGCCCCCGAACAAGGCCTGTTATTCCCGGAATTGGAAGAGCAAAGTCGCAATACCAATACCAGCAGTTTTGGAATCAAAACTGCAACCGGGGCGAATACAAACTCAGCGTTAAGTCGCAATTACAACGCCCCGGTTCGGCATGAAGTCCGCGCCGAAGACGTCGATCTAAAACGACTGGGTGGCGTTCTTGCAACCGCCTACGAAAATCAACCAAAAGATTTTGAATCACTCTTACTCACTCCAGGCCTGGGCCCAAGAACCTTGCAATCCCTCGCCCTTGTTAGCGAAGTAATCTACGGAACGCCTACCCGTTTCAACGACCCGGCAAGATTCAGTTTTGCTCATGGCGGAAAAGACGGACACCCCTTCCCCGTTCCACTCAAAATCTACGATGAATCAATCCGAGTTCTTCGTGACAGCATTGAAAAATCAAAATTAGGTTATAAAGATAAATCCGACTGTATACGCCGGCTGCATGAAACCGCCCTGAACATTGAACGCAACTGTTCGCCAATGGCAGATTTTGATGCCGCCATCGCCTACGAACGCGCTCATTCAGCAGAATGGGATGGAAGAACAGTTTAAAGTTCGGACTCCAGTCTTTTTAACTTTCGGAAAAACCAGATTAAATAAGGAATTGCAGTAAAGGTACTCAGTAAATCGGCAACCGCCTGACTGATTTCTACACCAAAAAGACCAAAAAATCGCGGAAGAATCAAAATTGCAGGAATAAAATAAAAGCCCTGTCTATTCATTGAAAGGAAAGTTGCCGGCTTGATATGACGGGTAGACTGCATCAGCATGTTCGTGCCAATAATCAAGGGGTGGAGGGGAATAAAGGCAGCCTGCCATCTTAAAGCAACAGTTCCAATTGCAATTACATCTGCATCATCCCGGAAGGCCCTTATAATTTGCGGAGCAAAAATAATACAGAGGGAAGATAAAACCGCCATAAAGGCAGCAGAACTTAAAACCATAAAGAGCCAGGCCTTTTTTACACGGTCGTAGCGTTTTGCCCCGTAATTATAACCGCTTACCGGACTAAAGCCCTGACCAATTCCAATAATCATACTGGCAATGAACATAATTATTTTTTGAGTGATTGTCATTGCCGCAACCGCAGAATCTCCATAAAGCGCCGCATTCGTATTCAAAAGAATACTTGCTATACTGGCTAAGCCCTGTCTTGCCAGCGACGGAAATCCTGTAGAAATAATTCTTCCCAAAACACGAATGTCTTTTGTATAAAGTCTGGGTTTTATCTGGCAGATGGACTTTTTTCGCAGATAAAAGGAGAAGAGAATACAGAAGCTCACAAACTGACTTATTAAAGTTGCAATTGCCGCACCACTTATTCCCAGCCCAAAACCGTGAAAGCCAGAGCCTGCTCCAATAACATGACCAAAAAGCGTCAATTCGTCAAAAATAAAAATCGGATCCAAGATAATATTCAATATGCCGCCGGTAGAAAGGGCAATCATACTGAAAAAGGCTTTTCCTTCAGAACGTAAATCATTGTTTAAAACAAAGGAAGCGCACATAAAAGGCGCACCCCAAAAGATGAATCTTGCGTAATCGCGCGCATAAGGAAGAACGGTAGAAGATGCCCCGACCAGACTTAACAGGCCGCTTGCAAAGAGATTTCCAAAAATAGTAATAAGGACGCCGAACCCGAAGGCGGTGAAGAAGGCGGTCGAGGAGATTTCCGAAGCTTCATCATTATGCTTTTGTCCAAGCTTAATGGAGACGAGACTTCCGCTGCCCATACCCAGGGTAAATCCGCAGGCCTGAATAATACTCATAATCGGAAAAACAATTCCAACCGCCGCACTTGCCTGAGTACTTATCTGCGAAACAAAAAAAGTATCTGCCATGTTATAAATTGAAGTTATAAGCATGGAGATTACCGTCGGAATTGCAAGAGTGGTGACTAGTTTCCACACAGGAGTGTTCACCATCTTGTTATATTGTGAATCAGCATTTTTATTAATTGTATTATTTTCGTCTGCCATATAAAACCGTCTATAAATCAATTATAGTACATTTTATTTACATGGTGAATCATAATAGGCAGACATCATAGTCTCTACAAAGCTTGGTTCATAAAACTGGCGATTTTGGCGGTCAATCAAAGCACTTGATTCTTCTCGATTTCCGGCCTCCCACCAAAGCATGCTCATGCCATAATAGTGAGCCTTTTTAGCAAGATGGTTAATCCATTTTATTCTTTCCTCGTATGAAATAGGAGAACGACCGGTTCCAGTTTCGCCAATTACAACAGGTACGCCCTTTTGAATAAAAGCCTTATCAAGCTCCTCAAAAAGATTTGAAATATCATTTTCCATTCTCTTCTGGAACTTTTTTTCTGGGTTTTCATTTGTTTTTTCATCTATTTTCCACTGAGGATATTTATGAATTGTAAGAATCAGATTTTCATCATTCTGTCCGTGATTTTTTGGCATTTTAAAAAGGCCCGGCGCATACACACCAGTACTTTCATTTTCAATAAAAGGAAGAAGGGTTTCTACTCCTGTACAAAGTCCAGGAATCATTACAAAACGTTTTTCATTGTTGCCACCGCTTTCCCTAATTGTTTCAAGGCAAATCTGATTATATTCATTTAAAACTTCATATTCCTCAATACAAGTCTGACAATTTCTGTAATCGCACCAGTAACCGCCAATTGTTTCTCCATCTTGTTTATGCCAGGCAAGTTTTAAAGCCGGTTGCCATTCATGGGATTCTCCATTTTCATGATAATCACGAGTATTACGAGGCTCATTCATTGTTTCAAAAATCAGATGATAATCATAACCATTATTAAAAGCTCTTGCTATCTGTGTCCAAATTGCCTTTAGAAAAGCCTTTGATTCCGTCTGATCCTGTGGATTTGTACTGACAATATAGCCATCTGCATATCCTAAAGGAGACGGCATTCTTCTTTTATCATACTCATCAGTTTTTCCTTCCTGCGTTTTATAGGTTGTAACCATATCGCCATGAACAGAATGATGCTCATTGAGAATAACAAAATAGCCTTCCTCCAGAGCCATATCAACAACTTCTTTTACACGTGCGAGCCAATCCGGATCAATTGTATATTTGTCATCTACAATGTGGCAGTACCAGGTAACCGGAATACGGATTGTTCTATAGCCTTTTTCATTAGGAAAATAATTTTTTACAAAAGAGAGCAATTCTTTGTCTGTTTCTGTTTTTTCCCAGTCAAACTCAGCTTCAAGCCCCCGCTCCCAATAATTTTCCTGCCAGTTATAAGAATGAGCATCAAAAGTATTGCCAAGATTCCAGCCAACTCCCATTTCGTTTACAACTTCTTGTGCAGTTTTAGGATTTCCGTCAAAAAAAGCTTTATTTCCTGAATCTGTGATTGCTTTTATAGATTCCTCAGGAAAAGTTTTAGTCTGTGTAAAATATAGAGAATTGATTTTATATTCAATCGGTCTATCTGTAATGCACCAGACTTGAATTGAAGAAATGTCATTTTTTGAATCCGATTTTAATCTGTAATAGCATTTTCTTCTTTTTCTTTCGCAGATTTGAACCTCAGCAGAACCATCACCATACACAACTTTTATTCTAAAAGGCAGATTCAGATTTTCTTCTCCCTCTTTTTTTACCGGCTCATATTCCAGACAAAGGTATCTGTAATTTGACGCATCAAAATGTTTTAAATAAAATACGCCTGCCTTCCATTGTGTATTAATTCTTAAAAGCTTGGAATCAGAGTCATAAGAACCACAGGGGATTCCAGAGCCGGTATCTGTATCCCAAAAACTTATTTTTGAAAAATCAATGACATAATCAGCTGCTGGCTCTTGAATCGGGTCTTCAAGACGAGCAAAGGGTTTTATTGTCTCTGGAGGATTTGTTTCAGGAGGAGTTATCTCTGGGGGATTCGGATTTTTATTTTGGTCATCACCAGATGAAAAAATCTTACATCCCGAAAACAAGAAAATTGAGAAAAAAAGAAAGACATGAAAAAGAGAAGAAAGGGAAAAAATGGATTTTTTCAAAAAAATACCTCCGCTCAAAATCGGTCATACTTTTATAAAATTATAACACAGAAATCTGAGGGAGGTAATTTTTTTATTCTTGAGTCATTTCTTTTTATTTTTCAGGAAGAAGGAATACGCTTACATAATTGTTTGAATCAAAATACTTTTTAGCCAAAGCCTGAAGATTTTCTGCTGTAATCTTTTCGATAATTCTTTCATACTCAGAAGTAAACCATAAAGGCTCGTAGGTATAAACTAATTCTGCTTTAATGCGCGACATCCACCAGTTATTATTTCGCAAACTTGTTTCTATATTTCTGCGGTAAGTTTCCTGTAATTTATCAATATAATCCTGCGAAATCTCTTCTGTCTTCATTTTTTCGAGCTGAACAATTATTTCGTCCGTAAGTTCCTGTGCTCTGCCCGGTTCACAACCAAAATCAACTGTAAATCTGTAATACCGCTCAGGATAGCCGTCAACATTTCCATTTACCCAGACATTATATGAGCCACTCTTATCTTCACGGATGACTTCGCGCAAACGAATATCCATAAGATTACTCAACTGGGTCATAAGTTCCCTGTCTTCAAAAGTTTCTTCTACTCCAGAGGAAACAGGTAAGTCTCCTCCTAAAGCTATGAAAACTTCTGCTTTTTCTTCCAGTCCTTTTTTGACTTTTTCTGCTGTTTTCCCTTTAGGGAAATTATAATAAATGTATTTTGTCTCCTCACGTTCTGCAGTTGTTTTCATACTTCCAAAATAATATGAACAGATTTCAATAAGCTTGTCCTCATCAAAATCACCAACAATTGAAACTATAAAATCTGCTGGATTAGAAAACCTCTGTCTATAAATCTTTTCAGCTGCTTCAGGATTCATTTTGGAAACATAATCTAAGGTCATAGGTGCATGGCGGATATCATTGTATAAAATCTCCATTATCTTATCGCGCATTGCATCTTCCGGCTGAACTCCATAATTCTTTGCCTCTTCTGTTTGATTCTGAATAAGTGTCTGCCATGCATCCTTTGTAAACTGAGGCTGAGTTACAAATAAAGTCAAAAGCTGGGCAAGAGTTTCAAAATCATCAGATTTACATGAACCAGAAAAGTTTTCACTTGTATTTTTAATATTTACTCCAAGGCTAACCTGTTTTACAGTAAGTTTTTTAAGCAGCTGGCTGTAGGTCATTCCGTTTATTCCAGAAAGAATGGCATAATTTACACAAACATTTGCAGACGGAATATCCTGGTCATCTACCAGATTCAAACCACCCTTACTTTCAAAAGAAAGATTTAATCTATTAACTTCAAAATCAGTTTTCTTGGTGATGATTTTAATTCCGTTTTCAAACTCATATTGCTTTGCGCCAAGTTCAGGGATTTCTTTCTTGTTTATAATTTTACCTTTGGAAGAAGGTCTTTCCATAAGTTTGTCATCGGCAACATCATCAACATAACCTGTAAGCTCAGGATTTTTATAATTTTCCCAGATTTCCAGCAACTCATCTTCCAGTGGAATATCTGCTGCCGAATCAGGAGCAATTATAATCATTTTTGTACCACGACTGGCAAAAAGTGTAGAAATTGCTTTGTTTATATCGGCTCTTGTAATTTCAGAAACTTTTTTCTTGTAAATGTCGTATACATCCTCTTCAGAAATAACTATTTTTCCTGTAGTAACATAATTGATTAAATAATCTGCACGTGTATCTGAAGACACTTTATCTTTATTTGTGTAATCCTGCTCAATAATAGAAAGATAATGCTCTTTAAGTCGATTTACTTCTGAATCAGTTACTCCGAAAGTCAGGAATCTGTCATATTCATCCAGAAAAGCTTTAAAACATTCGGTGAAAATGTCAGTTTTTGGAACTACGCCAATATAATTCAAATGTGTAAAATTAGATAAGGATGAAAGTCCTGAAGCAGCATCTAGCCATTTTGAATCTGAAGTATTGGTTATTTCATCCATTCGACTGTTGAAAATCTCAGAAGCAATTTCTTCAATAATGTTTTGTTTTGCATCTTCTTCGCTTGCCCGTGGAGCCCAGTCTGCAATCTGATTAAAAATCCTCATTACTGTGTATTTTTGTTCCGGATCTTTAAACACGAGAATCTCTTTTTTGGTGCTCACAGGAACTTTGTATGGAACTGTCGTTATTTTACTTTCTGAAGAAGGAATTATTTCCATTGCTGATTTTACAGCATTTTCCAGAGTATCAATATTCTGATCACCAACGACAATTACAGACATGAGCTCTGGTCTGTACCATTTTTTATAAAAATCAAGGATGCGCTCGCGGGAAATATTTTTGATTATATCCATATCACCAATCGGAAGTCGCTCTTCAAATCGGGAATCCTTAAACAGAAAAGGTAGCTGGGCATCGGTAATTCGTCCGCTAAGTCCCTGTCGCAGGCGCCATTCTTCGGTAACAACGCCACGTTCCTTGTCAATTTCTTCCTGAGGGAAAGTGATTGCACAAGCCCAGTCGTGAAGAATTAAAAGAGCTGTTTCCAGCATCTGCGGATCATCAGCCGGAATCTCAAGTTTATAGACCGTTTCTTCAAAAGAAGTATAGGCATTTAAATCAGCACCAAAGTTCATTCCAATTTTTTCAAAATAATCAACAATGGCAGATTTTTCAAAATGCTCTGTTCCGTTGAAAGCAAGATGTTCAATAAAATGAGCAACTCCTTTCTGGTCATCTTCTTCCATGCAGGAACCGGCTTTTACAACAAGTCTCAGAACAATTCTGTTTTTTGGCTCTTCATTATGCTGAACAAAATAAGACATTCCGTTTTCAAAAATGCCCTGTCTTATGCTGGAATCAAAATGAAGCGGTGTTGAGTTTTTTGATTTATTCGCTTTTTTTGATGTTGAAACACATCCAGTTAATAAACTTGCAGATAAAACAACAAGTGAAAATAATAAATAAAGTTTTGTAAAGATTTTTTTCATAATCAAAAGTTTCGTAAAAAGAATGTTTCTTGTCAAGAACAAGGGATGGTACCAAGGAATGGTAACTACAGCAGGCTGGTCAGTATATAGATAGCTATGTGAGGGAGGTCATTATATTGACCAAAGTCCAATAATTTTTTAATATCTATTCATGGTGAAACAATCAGAATTTCTTGAGGAATTTTTGGATTCCGATACAATAAATGCACTTTCAAAATTCTTAGACAGCAAAGAAGAATATGAATCTTCTGCAGACATGATTGCTTTGGCCTTCGGTGCCAAAAAAGAGTTTACAAAAATCTCTGATGAAGAGGTTTCAAAGCTTGAAACAAGTTTTAAAAATAATCTTACCCTTTTAATCCAGAAAACCTGGGTTGAAAAATCAGACATCGCCCTTAAAGACAAACTTTTATATCAATTAAATCTCTTTTTAGAAAAGGACGGCTGGAAAGATAATTACTCACTCTTCTTACAGTTAATTAACGACGCCGTTTTCTTAATGTTCGGTCAAAAGCCAGACACCCCAGATTTTGCAGACTACTCTCTCAGAATCGACCCTGAGTTCGGTATTTTCTGGTGGTACATTTCAAATCTCCCATCAAAACCAAGCTGGTCCGAATCAAAATGTCGTGCCGCTATGCTGGTTGGCATGTTCTTTTTGGCAAATTACTAATTAACAAAATCGACTTCAAACAAAATCATCATTCTTGCTCAAACTCTGCTATATCGCTAAAATAATCTTACTATGGAAAATACAAAGCGTACTGTCACCTGCGGCGGTTTGCGCAAGAGTGACGT
>JAEEGK010005060.1_pt1 | contig 31937 bp, 21 predicted proteins | sample 8958771 | NCBI WGS metagenome assembly JAEEGK01 (sample SAMN16246547, study PRJNA631951) | gut metagenome | biome: gut microbiome; feature: rumen; material: SC-attached | host: Bos | place: Iran: Karaj | collected 2018-10
ATCCCCAATCCCCAATCCCCAATCCCCATTCAAATTAATTAGAATACATAAAATAAATAATATATATAATAATCTAATATATTTTAATTTCATAATAATTATTTTTTAAAATACTTAAAAAACAACAAATAAAAATTAGAAAATTTTTCAAAAAAAAAATATTAAATAAATTATTTAAAAACTTTTATTAAATTTTACTACCACATAATTTATAATTATTTTTTTTAATTTGAATTATTTCTTTTTAAAACAATCTTTCAATAAATTAAAAAATTTTTTATTGATTTCTAATAAATTTAGAAATTAAAGTTTTAATTGAATCAACAGTATCTTCTTCATCATCAGGATCATAAACTTCTAAAATAGACATAATAACATTATTATTATCATTGAATAAATCTAAAGCTACTTTTTTTTCATTATTATTAAAATTTCCTTTTTGTAAAATATTATTCAAAATAACATTTAATTGATTATTATCATTATTATTATTATCATTCATTTGAAATTCATTAATTTTTTTTTGGAATTTTTCAATGAATATTTCTATATTTTCTTCTAAGCCCTCAACATCATCAATATCACTTAAATATACTTCCCAAAAAGAACATAACATTTCATTTTTTTCTTTATATTCTTTTAATAAAAAATGATATACTTTATTTTCTAATTTATTATTATCTAACATTTTTTTTACAAATAATTCAAATGTATTATCTTTATTTTCATTTTCTATTGGTTCTATTTTTTCTTTTGACTTATTTTTTTTAAAATTCGATTTTTTTTTTGTCTCTGATAATAAATTTAATAATACTTTTTTTGTTAATGATAATTTATTTTTTTGAAATTTATTAAATATTTGCATTATTTTATCATTATTTGTTGATAATAAGTTTAATATATTATTTTTTTCATCTTCATTGAAAGCCATTCCATTAATCACTTTAATAAATTCATTAATTTTTTTTTGTGAAACTCCAGGAATATTAATATTACTTATTTTACTTTCAATTTTTTTATCATTATCATCATCATTTTTTTTAGAAGATTTATTTTTATTATCATTATTATTAATTAAATTTAATTTAAAAATATTATTATCTTTCTTATCAGAACTTTTATTACTACTATTATCACTATTATCATCATCAAAATCAGAAGAGTCATTTTCTTTTTCAGAAGAATCATTTTCTGATTCTTCTTCACTTTCTTCTTCTTCTTCTTCTTCTTCTTTTTCTTGAATATATTTATCTATTATTTCCCTTATTTCACTTATTAATTCTTCTATATTTTTTTTTTTCAGAAAATTATTATATATGTTTATTATATTTTCATTATTTTCTTCTATTAATTGATCATATATTTCTAATTCATTTTCATTAAAGTTTTTAAATAATTTTGTACGAAGTTTATTATTATAATATTCTTTTATATATTCTTTTGTTTCTGAATTTATTGATGATGAATCTTTTATGTGAAAAGAATTATTAAATAATTCTATTTTTTGCTTTGGAATTAAAGATGATATATCATATTTTAATAATGAAATTATATCTTCTGATAATTCTGATAGAAAATTTTTTTTAAGTAATTTTTTTTGAATTTTTTCTACTTTTTTTACTATTTTTTCTTCTTTTTTAGTTGAAGAATTTTGTTTTACTTTTTCAATTCTTTCTCTATAAACATTTATAATTGTATTTAAATTAGTTAATAATTTTTCTTTATTATTATTAATAGAAAAATCATCTAAAGCTTCATAAATTTGTTCATTATTTTCTTTCATTAATTTATTTACAATAATCAAATCATTTTTATTAATTAAATCTTTAATAGAATCAATATAATTGTTATAATTAATTGAATTTTTTTTTTGAGAATTTTCATCTGATTCATAAATATCATCTAAAATAGGATTTATTTGAATGGCTAATTTTTTTAAATCTTTTCCATGATTAATATATAATTTAAATAATTCTAAAATTTCATCATTTTGTTCTATTATTAATTGTCTTAAAACATTAAATTTATTTTCATCAATTAATTTAGCATTAAATAATTTAAAAGCTATTTGTTCATTTGGATCTTTTTTATTATTAATTAAAGAATTTTCTTTTTTTCCTTTTGGACTTGAATCTGAATAATTATTATATATATTTGTAATTTGAGAACTTGAAGTAGAAATTTTTGAATTCGGAGAAGAATCTTTTAAAACAATAAAATAAAAAGAACTATAATCAGAAGTTAAATGATTATTATTTATTGCACTTGATAAAGTATAATAATTTCCATATGAATCTCTTATTCCTTTTACACTCGATGGACTTATATTTAATATTGTTGCTATTAAATCACGTAATTCATTTTCATTTCCTCCTAATTCTAATGTAAATACATCATCACTTATTGGAGATATTAATTTTATTAATCTATTATTGAAAAAAGAATTCATTTATAAATATGAAAATTTATTATTTTTTATATTAAAATAAATATATTTGAATCAAAATAATATAATTCATTTTCTTATTAATTATTTTATTAAATATTCAATTATTTGCTATTATTTCTATTTTGTTGTTTAATTCTTTTTTGGCTTTTTTAGGATTTTATTGATGGGTTATGATAGTAAATTATAATGATTTTTCTTTTTTTTTTATGAATAAAAATATTTGGAAAAAAAAAAATTAAAGAATTTAATATATTTAAATAATATAAAAAATGGGAGAAGAAGTTCGAAAAGAAAAAATATTTATAATTAAAAAAGTGATAAATCAAAAAAAATGGTCAAAAGAAGAAGATAAAGAATTAATAGATTTAGTCCAAAAAAACAATGAAAAAAACTGGAAAGAAATATCATCTCATTTTCACAAAAAAACTCCTCTTCAATGTTTTAGTAGATATATGAGAATAAAGCCAGGAATAAACAAAGGTTTTTGGAAGAAAGAAGAAGATGATTTAATATTAAATTTAATTGGATTATATGGTACTTCATGGTCAAAAATAAGTAAAATAATAAAAACTAGAAATGGGAAACAAATAAGAGATAGATATATAAATATTTTAGCTCCAAATATAAATAAAAATAAATTTTCACCTGAAGAAGATAATTTACTGATTAATTTATATAAACAATTTGGTGCTAAATGGTCAATTATAAAAAAATATTTTAAAGATAGAACTACAGATATGATAAAAAATAGATATCATTCTACTTTAAAGAAAAAATATGAAGAATTAGATAATAATAAAAATATTAAAAATGATTATAATAATAATATAATAAATATTAAAAAAAATAATTCTGAGAAAAAATTTGTAAATAATAATAATATAAATAATAAAGAAATTATTTCTTCAACTGAATCATCATCAAGTCATAACAAAGATTATTCTTCGACAATTTCTAAATTGTCGTATCCTCCTTCTTCTATTCCTATTAAACAGGAAAAAGAAGATAGGAAAAATATTGATAATCAAACTAATAATCTTTTTAATAATGATTTCTTTGGTTATGATATTGATGATGATGATGAATTTATGCAGTAAAATTTAATTAAATTTATGTTATTATTATTTTAATAATAACAGACTAAAAAATATATATATTTTATCATTCTTTGTTCCTTGGGTAAAAAATTTTTTATTTTAAATTTGTTTATATATAAAACTTAAATTTAATAAAAAGAAAAAAATAATTTTTTTAAATTTATTCAAATTGGTAATTAAGGAAATATTATAAAATTTGAAAAAGGATTAAAAGAATATATAAATAATTAATTATTTACCCTCAATTTTAAAAATATATATTGTAAAAATTATTTATGTTTCAGTTGACACTATGGCCGAGCGGTTAAGGCGTGAGACTTGAAATCTCATAGGGAAACCTGCGCAGGTTCAAGTCCTGCTGGTGTCGAATTTTTTATTTAATTAAATTAAAGAATGAATTAGAAGGATTAGATAGGAAAACAATAAAATTAAACTTATTAGAAAGTATTGAATACTTTTATTATTCTAAGATATATTCAGGAAAGAAAGAAGAAAAGAAAAAGGATAATAAAGGAATTAGAGAAATTAAAATTTTATTCTAGAATTACTGTATTACATATGGAGAATATAATAAGAAAGATAAATAAGATGATACTTTTAAGATTTGGAGAATATTAATATGAATAAGATGCTTGGGTTTCTTCTTTTTTTTTATTTAATTAATATAAAATATGAGCCAGCTTGCAGGACTTAACTAATTAACTGACTTACATATTTTTTATTTTATTTTTTTTTTTAGGATGTTTAACAATTAATTTTTTTTATTTTAATGTTTTAAATAAGCTTTTTAATTAAATAAAAAAAAATATAGTTTTCTTAAGTAAATAAAAGTAATATAAATAATTATTCTATTTTATATAAAAATTAAAAAACTAATTAAAAATATTATGGAAAAACTCTTTACTTATTTAAAATACATATTCTATTTTATTTATGTTCAAAAAAGCTTTCTATGACAAATAATAAATTTCTAACAATAAAAACATTATTATTTCCCTTATATAAATTATTATATTTACTAATTAAATTTTCGGCAATATCATTACAAATATCTTCATCATAAATTAATTTATTAAGTAACATTTCATTATAATATTGTTTTAATTGATTTAAATTAATTGCTTCAGAATTTTCATCTAAGAATAAATATAATAAAAATTTAAATTTAATAATAGAATAATCATCAGAAAGTTTTAAAATTTTTGAAAAGCAATTTAAAAAACTTTCAAAACTACATTTATTACCTTTATAAACTAAATTTCTTAAAGTATCTTCATAAATTTTTTTTTCAGAAATTCCATTTTTTAATAAAAAAATTTTAGTTAAATTTAAAAACATTTTATCTTCACAATATAAAGTTTTATCAGAGATAGTTTTAATTTTAGTATAATTATCAAGCATTTTTCTTAAATATAAATTACTCATCTTTTTATTATAATAAGTAAAAGTAGATAAACTTAAATCCTTTTTAAATTGTTCATATTCAAAATTATAAGAATCAGTTCTATAATTTTTTTTTATTGAAGAAGTTTTTCTTTGAAAATCATTTAAATTTAAATTATTTGAATTATTATTTATTATTCCTCCTAAACTTGTGGTTAAAGTTCTTTGCATTTCATATAATAAATTATTATCAAAAATAATTTCTTCTTCATTTTTATTTTGATTTTCAAATAATATTTTATTTATTGAAATTAAATCAAAATTTGTTTTTTCTTTTTTATTATTATAATTTTCTAATTTTTCTTCTTCATTTAATAAATTTATATAAGATTCATATTCTAACTTTTTATTATAATTTATATTTTTTATTGGTAAAATTGCACTTTGAGAAAATTTTAAAATATTTTCTTCTTTACTATTTATTTTATCATTTTCGAAATTTTCATCTTTATTTAATAATTTATGTTCAAATGAAAAAGAAATTTGACTTAAAGGAATATAAGATTGTAATGTTGGATTAATTAATATTGTTAATGGATTATCTTCATCATTAATTTCTTCATCTGAACTTTCATCATTTCTTCTTCTTAAAAGTTTTATTTTTTTCTTTTTTTCCTCTTTCACAAAAATTTTCTCTAATTCTTTATCTTGTATTTGTTTTATTTCTTTGTTTTTTTTTGTTAAATTATCTTGTATATCTAAAAGTAAACTTACTTGAATTATTATTTCTTTGTTGAAATCTTTTATACTTTTTTCTCCACTGACAAAAGAAGAAATATTTGAAGTTAAATTTTGAGTTAAAGAATTACATAATTCAACGTCAGTCATTTTAAAGTAAAAAAATAAATTGCATTTATTATCTAATAAAAAATAACTAATTTAAAAAAAAACATATAAAAATCTCTAAAAGAAATAAAAAATAAAAAAAAAAGAAATATAAATAAAATAATATAACCTAACAATCAAAGATATAATTATAATAAAAATGAACTTCAAAAAATTAATATTCCTCCTAGAAATAATGTTAATAATATCAAAAGATTTAAAAGTAATAGAAGTAGAAACAGATAAAAATGGAGAAATAAAAAGTATAAATCCATCAGAAACAGAAGAATTCAAAATAATAAACAAATCATATATTCAAATAAAAAATGAACCTGAAGTAATAATTCCCTTAATTACTTTAAAAGATTTTAATTATGAACCAATTCGTTATTTTAGAAATTTCACAAAATTAATAAGCAAATTAAAAGATTATGATTTAATATCAAATCAATCATTTGCAATAAAAGACAATAAATTATATTTTGGAGGATTCAATGAAAATTTATTAAAAAAAGAATATAAAGAAAGAATTGAATTAAAATTAAATTTGGAAATAAATTCACAAGAATATTCTTTTCCATTATTTAATGTAAGGTTAAATAATCCTTTAAGTGAAACAACAATAAAATGTTTAAATTATGAAGAATTAAATGGTAATTTTATTTTAAGATCTGATAAACCTTTTACTGTTGCAGCTCCACTTCAAAATTTTAATAATTTAATATATAATTTAAGTTATTTTAAAGAGTGTGATTTAATTAGTCCATTTGAAAAACAAAAAAAACCTTCTCATATTCAATGTTCAAAATTTAAAATTAAAGAATTGCAAACTTCACTGCCTGATTTTGTTTTTGAAATTGGAAATTATAAATTTACTCCTAAAAGAGAAAATCTTTTTGATAATGAGTTATTCTATATTTATAGAGGAAATGATTTGGATAAATGGAATTTTTATGGTAGTTTATGTGATAGTTTTGTCTTTGTTTTTGATACTTATTATAAAAAATTAAATGTTTATTTTAATGTTAATGAAATAAAAGGTTTTACTGTTCAAAAAGGAAAAGATTATGAGTCTCTTTGGAAATTAAACTATTTTTACATCTTTTTGATTTTCATTTTTGTTCTTTTTCTCTTTGCAGGAAAGCAATTTTTCAAAAAAAATAATTATAAAAATGATAATGAAGAAGAGTTAGTTTCACTTTAAATATTATTTTTATTTTTTATTTAACAAAAATTGGATTTGAGTTGTTGAGTTTATAATTTTTTTTTTTTTCTCCAAATTTTTTTTTGTTTTTTGTTCATTATTTTAATTAATTTTTTTTTTTGTCATTATAATATAATTTTACTTATTAAATTTAATCTTAAATTTTATTTTTTTTAAAGAAAAAATGAATATTTCAAATACAGAAATTCCAATTGAAGAAATAGAAAATAGAGAAAAAGTTTATGAATTATATTATTATATTTTGGAAGAAATAAAAGGGAAAAAAATAAAAATAGATCCAAAAGAATATGGAGATTTAATTGTAACAACAACAATTTCAACAATAATTCATTATATAAAAGAATCAATTCCAATATTAATAAATAAGAAAATAGAAGAATCAAAAATAAAAAAAAAAGAAAATGAAAATTTAAAAGAAGTAAAAGATGAAAGAAATTTATATGAAAATCAATTAAAACATTTAGAAAGTGAATTAAGATTTTATATGAAAAAATGTTTACAATATAAAATTCAAAGAGAAAGTTTAGAATTAAGATTAAGAGCATATATGGAAATGGAAATTGAGTTTGAAAATATGAAAGAGAAAGTAAAATATGAAGGAGGTGAATTTTTACATAATGATAGAAAAGAAAATGAAATTGAAATTTTAAGAAGAGAAAATTCAAATTTAAAAAATGCAATTAATAAAATTGAAGATGAAAAAAAATTAATTGAATTAAAAAGAGAAAATGATCAAAAATCAATATTAAATTTAAAGAATCAAATGGAAAAATTAGAAAAGAAAATATATAAATTAGAGAAAGAAAAGAATAATTATAATTCAAATCAAAATAATATAAATATAAATATAAATAACAATGGTAAAACATCATCAAAATGGATAATAAAAAGAGATAATAATGATAATAATACTATTCAAAATAAAAATCATTTTGAACATAGAACATCAAATTTACATTTAATTGATAATGCAGTTTTTGCATCAACATATTATAAAATATTAAATAATTTATCACATAAATCTACTTTAAGTCCTAATAAAATATCAAGACATTATCATAAAACAAATTCAATGAATAATATTAATGATGATAAAAATTATAGTTTAAATAGTAATAATAATTATAATAAAATTAGCTTTGTTTCTAATAGGAAATTCCCTATTAATAGAGATATTAATAAACAAACAATTTCTGCTTTTTCTAGAATTTATATTAATAATAGTAAATATTATAAAAGTGGAAATAGATCTAATAATAATATTAGGAATAAATCTGCTGAAAATTATTAAAATTATTATCTTTTTTTATTTTTTTTATTCATAAATTATTGTTTTTATAATTAATTAAAATTTTTATGTTTATACATTTATTTTTTTTCATTCACAAATGTTATTTCATTTAATTATATACAATTGAATTTTTAAAATTTTTAAAAGTATATTCATTAAAAGGTTTTAAAGATGAATTATTATTTTTAGGAGAAGATAATTTATATCTTCTAAAATATAATTTTTTTTCTTTTTCAAAATCTCTTTGAGAAATAGCATAACAAATTATTTTTCTTTTTTCCATTTCTGAAATAATTTTATTTTTATATTGATGAGCCATACTTCTTGATCTTTCATTTATTTTAGGTTTATAATAATAAAAATGTTTTTTTTTAATTTTTTTCAAAGAGTATTTTTTTTCTCTGTATTCTTCACATAAAATTTGTTTTTCTTTTTGATTTAAATCATTATATAAATCTTTCATTACTTCAATGAAATTTTCTTTACATAAAATAATATTTGTTTTTTGAAAATCTTGAAAAAAATTTTTTAATATTTTTTTTATTTTTTCTGGAATATTTTTTATAGAATTAGTTATTGTAATAGGAGATATTAAATTATCTTCATCAGAATCTAAAATTTTAAAAATTTTAAGAAATATATTATTTACAACTTCAGAAAATATTCTATTTGATTTTTCCTGAGTAAAAATATAATTATTTTTATAATTTGAATAATATTTATTATATAATAATTCTTTATGAAGATAATGTTTATTTATTCCATCATAATAATGAGTTAAAATCGTTGATAAAGAAATTTTTTTTTCATTTATATTATTTAAACTTTTATTATATATATTTAATAATTTTTCTTTTTTCAATTTTTTCCTTTTAAAATAATTTATTTGCTTTTTAGTATTTATAAATTTATTAATTGTTTTATTATTATTTTCTTCATTTGGTTTTTTTAAATAATATTTAAATTCGAAAGGGAGAATTATATGAATTGAGTTTTTAGTTTCTAAATTTATTTTATCATTTGAATTTTCATCTAATGAAGAATTTAGATTAATATTATTTTCGATAAATTTTCTCCCTAAATAAGACATTTTTATATAATTAATTTATATGAAAATTTTAAGGGTTCAAATGAAAATTTATTTAAAAACACATAAAAAAATTAATATAAAGAAGAATAAAAAAATAAAAAAAAGGATTTTATCCCCAAATTTTAATAGTTAAATCATTTGAACAAGAAGCTAAAATTTCATTTTCTAACATAATAACACTAATAACATTACTAGAATGACCTTCTAAAGTTTGTTCACATTCTCCACTTTTAATATCCCAAATTTTAATAGAATTATCAAAACTTCCAGAAGCAAATGTTTCATCATTAATTTGACATAAAGTTCTTACACTATGAGAATGACCTAAAAGAGTTTTAATACAAATATTATCTTTCCATAATTTTATAGATTTATCATCGCTTCCAGAAATAATAATATTATTATCTAATTCAAATAAACATTTCACCCATTTAGTATGTCCAGTTAAAGTAAATAATAATATATTATTATTCCAATCCCAAATTTTTATTGTTAAATCAGCAGAACCAGAACATAAATTATTATTTTTTAATAATATTAAACTTAAAATACAATCAGAATGACCTTTTAAAGTAATAAGACATTTTTTATTATTATAATTCCATATTTTAATAAAAGAATCATTTGAACCTGAAGCAAAAGTATTTTCATTACATTTTACTAAACAATTTACCCAAAGTAAATGTCCCGTGAAAGTATATATTGAATTAGAATTATTTGAATTTAAATCATATAAATTTATATTATTTTCTGATGTTCCTACTAATAAGAAATTTGGGTTAAATTCTAATAAAGAAAATACATATCCTTTTTCTTCTATTGTTTTTATACATTCATTTAATTCTAAATCCCATATTTTTATTGTTTGATCATATGATCCTGATGCTAAATAATTTGATGATAATTTTATTAATATTACTATTTTTTCTTTATGGCCAACCAATGTTTTTATATTTTTATATTTTTTTTCTTTGTTTTTAAATGAAAAATCATAATTTATTGTTAATGGAATTTCCTTGTTTTTTATGTTTTCTATTATTTCTTCTATATTTGTCTTTAATTTATCATCTTTTATATCTTCTTCTAATTCAAATGTTTTTATTTGATTTATTTTTGTTATATTAATTTCTGAAGTTGATGGTTCTTTGTTTGTTTCTTTTATTTCTTCTAATATTGTTTTTATCATTGAGAAAATTTTTGATTTTTTATTTTTTTCTTCTGTAAAACTTTTTTTGTAATTTTGCTTTAATTCATTTAATTTTTTTATTTGTTCATTTATTTTATTCTCTAATTCTTTTTGCTTTGTTTCACAATCATTTTCAAAAATAGTTTTTTTTAAATTTAATACATTAAGATAATTATCAATATCTTTATTTGATATATTATCAGTTTTTTTAATTATATGTTCATTATGAGTTTCAGAATAACATTCATCACAAATATAATATTTACATGATGAACATAATAAATCTAAATTTTTATTATGTAAAGTACATAAATTTTTTGGTTGAATTTCTGATATCATTTTATTTAATATTTCATCTTTTTCTTCATTTTTACATATACATTTATAAGTTACTTTTATTTCATTTTCTTTTTTATTTTCGTAAATTTTTATTAAATATGGTATTGAATTTTTACAATCTGGACAAATTAAATAATAATTATTTTGAGTATCTAAATTTTTATTAAATTCATTATTTTCTTTTATTGGTTCCATAGAATTATTTTCTTTTATTTTATTCATTGATTCTATTTTTACGTTTGTTAATATATTATATTTTTCTTCTTCTTCTTTTTTTTTTTCTTCATTTTCATTAATTATATTATTATTATTATTATTATTTAAAAAAACATTATTCGAATTATCTTTTGTGTTATCATTATTATTTATTAAAGCATTATTAAATGAACTATTTTGGCCCACTTGATTATTATTTTGATTATTACTTTTTAAAACACTTTTGTCTCCTTCATTTACATTTTGATTTGAATTTTGAATATTTTCATTATTATTTAAATCTTTAAATTCCATTTTAATTTCTTTTGTACTTTCAACATTATTTTTTTCGGTTTTTTGATTAGTTTCATTTTGAGAAATTATATTTGTTTGTGATTGAGAAGGAGGAATATTTGCTTTTGTTGTTCTTTGTTTATTATGTGATGAATTACAAGCACCCATTTAGATTAAAAAATTTATTTAAATTTAATTTTACAATTACATAGAACAAAAATTATTGTAAATTAATATATTTTATAAAATTTAATTTTTATTTTTTCTTTTTTATATATTTATAATTTATCATTATATTTAAGACCAAATGACCATCCATCTAAATCTAAAGAATATATTTCTTCTTCATTTAAAAATTCATTTTTATTTTTACTTTTATTAAAATCTTTATTAAAAAAAGGAGGTTTGATAATTTGAATATTATTTAAAGAAAAAGTAAAATCATCATTATCATTAATATCATTATTATTATTTGCAAAAGTATTATTGTCATAATCATTATTATCATTTTTAATTTTATTATTATTCCCAAATAAAGTTTCAATAGAATTATCAATTTTTTTATTATTATTTCCATATTTATCACTTTTTAACATTTGATCAGGATAATAAACAGGTAATTGAACCATTTTAATACTCTTATCTTCACTTAAAGTAATCAAAGCTTTTCTTTCTTCTTCAAAAAAAATATTCGGAATATTTTTTAAATGAGCATCAATAACAAAATTTGGTATTAAATCATTTTCGTAATATACATTAACAGAACCATTTGATAAAGCAAATAATATTTCTCCTCTTTCAGTTAATATTATTTTATTTATATCCACTAAAGGAGAAATATCCATTTCTTTTATTTTTTTATTTTCAATTCTACAATTTAAATAATTCATATTTTTTAAACTATAATTTATTATTCTATAAAAAAAAACTTTACCTCCTTTTGTTCCAATTATCATTATTTCATTATCAATATTAAAATAAATTGTTGTTATTATATTATTAATTGGAATATTAAAAGTAAAAATTGTTTGTGGATTAATAGGATCATTATTTAAATCAACAATAAAAATATTTCCTCCTTCATCTCCAATAATAATTCTTTCAAATTTATCATCGAATAAAATATAAGATAAAAGTTTAGTTGAAATAAAAGTTTCTTTAATCAAAGTTTGATAATTTAATTCAAAAATTTTAATAGAAAAATCTTTAGCAATAGTATAAATATAACCTTTATTAAAATTAATAATAGTTCCAATTATTTTTTTATTTTTATGTGAAACAAATTTTCCAGCTTCAATTAAAAATTGTCCTTGACTTTCTTTTGTGCTTTCATTAATATAAATTTTAAATAAATTGACTGTTCCATCATTCATTCCTAAACAAGCACAATTTTTATCTTTGTAATAATTGATTGATGTACATTCTGAAAAAGTTGGTTTTGCATATAAAACTTCAAAATGAATTAAACCTTGATAATTTTTAATTATATTAAATATTATAAATTGACCTAAAACTTTTTTTTCTTCATTATTATTTTTTTTCTTAAAAAAAGGAATATTATCTTTGATTTTATTAAATAATCCAGATAATAAATTATTTGTTGGTATTCCACATCCAACAAAAAGTAAATTTGCATTTTCTAAGAAATAACCACATGAAATAGGTAAAATTAATTGATCATGTAAATTATATAATTCTAAAGGATAATATAATTGAATATCTGGATAATGATTTTCTAACTTTAAAAATTTAACACAATATATTGAAGTTAATAAATCAGGTCTTTTACAAACTTCTTTTATATATTCATTTAATTTTTCCTTTTTTGAAATTATTTCATTTGTTTCATTTAATCTTTGAAAACCTGAACCAGGAAATTTTGGTGGTTTTGTATAATATTTTTCAAAAATTAAATTTAATTCATAAAATTCTGTTAATTTTCTTTCTACAAACCATTCTTTTTTAGATAAATTTGAATATAAATCAATTTGAAAATAAATATTTTCTTCTGTTCCAATATATTTAATTTCGAAATTAGAAACAAAAATACTTAAATTATATTCATTTATGTCAATTTGATTTTCATTTTGTTTAATTGAATTAGATAAATCTTTTGAATTAATTCCAAATAAATTTAATGATGAAGGTCTTGAACTTAATCTATTATTTCTATTATAATAATTATTATTATCATTAAAATTACTATTTCTATAATTTGAATTATGGAAATTATTTTCATTTAAAAAACTATCTTCATAATTTTCAGGTTTAAAATTATTATTTTTTGAAAAAGGAGAAATTTTATTTATTGTTTCTGGAAAATTAGATATTGTTTTTGATAACGCATTTTTCATCATATTTTTTACTTCTGATGCTCCTTTTTTTACTTTCTTTTGAAGACTGTTTTTTTCATTTATATTTTCATTTAAATCTTCCCATTTATTATAACTATTATTCAAATATCTTTTTACATTTATATTTTCTTTATTATTATTATTATTATTGTTATTTAGTAAATCAAAAGATTTTGTATTTTGACTTTTTGAATAGAAAAAATTTTCTTCTTTTTGATTTTCTTTTTTATTATAAAAGGTATTTAAATTATTGCTATTAAAATTTTTTCCTGAGTTTCTATTATTATTATTTAGTTCATTGTCAACGAACATTTTTTTTTAAATTTTAATAAAAAAAACTATTAATTAATGAAATAAACTAAATTTACTAAATTTATGATTTTTTTATTTTTCACTTTCTTTTCTTTTATTTTATTTTTTTTAAAGAGTAGATTTTTTGTTTTGAATTAAAGAATTATAGTTTTTTATTTAAAAACATTTTTTATATTTAATTATTAAACAATTTTACAAGTAACAAAGTTTTTATAAAAAATTAAAAAATTGTTTGTATAAAATAACATGAATTATTTTATCCCATAAAAAATACAATTCAATGAATAGTTAATTAATTCAATAAATTTTTTGAGTTGATTTAAATAAGCAAATTCAAAATTATATCTTAGAATTAATTTTATTTTAATTTATTTTCTCACTTTCTTCTCTTTTCTTTTTTTTAGCTTTTACTTCTTCTTCACTTAAAGGTAAATAATAAATATAAGGTTTAGTAACAGTTTTTTTAAATATTTTATCAATATCATCAACTTCTTTTTGTTTTGCATTTTTTTTTTTGAAAAAGTTATAATCCATAATAATTTAAATGAAATAATTAACAAATAAATATTAATAAAAAAAAAAATTCTAATAATATTATTTACTCTCAAAAGATATGAATAATTAAAAAAATTTGTTTAATATAATTATACCAATTAAAATAATAATTTAAAATTTTTTGATATATAAAGTGAAATAGTTAAGATTTATTTTTTTTTCTTTCTCTACCTTTTATATCTTTATAATAGTTTAAAATTCCTTTATTAATTATTAATTCACTCATTGTTGATCTTTGCTCGTTATTTAATAAAATTTCAGAAAATAAATAAGAATTTTTTACTTTAAATCTTTCATAAAATTCTTTATGTGTTAACATAAATATTGTTTTAATATAATCTTCAAATTTCATATTTAACAATTCCTTAATTTCATCAATTTTTATATCATTGAGAATTTCAATGTTTTCTCTTTTTTTTTTATCATTATCATTATGTCTTTTTGATTTAGGCAAAATTAAAATATCTTTTATTGTCTTATTAAAAAAATCTTCGTTAGTCTTTTTTTTCCCATCTTTTAAAATTTTTCCTTCAATTCTATTTAATTTTATTTTTTTTCCTGTATGTTTTTCATATAAATCAGGAATATTACTATATATATTTTTCATTGTATGAACTTTTAATTTATAAATTACATTATCTTTTGCTGAACTTGAATGTTTTATATCGCTTCTGTCATCTAATTTACCTTTTCTTCCTTTTTTTTTTTTAATAAAATTTGTTTCTTCATTCTTTTTTTCATTTTCTTCTTTATTCTCTTTATTTTCACTTTCATTTGGATTAATATCATTTAAAGTATTTTTTTTAGTTTCATCCTCAAAACAAACTCTATCTACATTTTTCATTGTTTGAACTTTTAATTTATAAATTGCAATATTTTTATCTGAAATTGAGTGTTTTATATCGCTTCTGTCATCGAATTTACTTTTTCTTCCTTTTTTATTTTCAATAAAATTTGTTTCTTCATTTTTTTTTTCATTTTCTTCTTTATTCTCTTTATTTTCACTTTCATTTGGATTAATATCATTTAAACTATTGTTGTTTATTTCATCCTCAAAAAATAACTCATCATCGTTCCTTAAAGACAAGTCACCATCATCAGAAGAAAAAAGCTTTTCATTATTCAAAGGAGAAGGGAAATCTTTATTATCTGAATTTGCTTGTGTTGTATTTATATTTTTATTTCCCTGAAAATTAAAAAATATTTCTGAATTTGAATTTGTATTGAAAAATGAATCCATTTTTTTATTATCTTTTTATTTTTAGATATATATAGGATTATTGGGTTGATTAACTATTTTTGTCAATAATAGAAATAATTCTCAAGAATTTAGTTTTTTGATTTTTTTTTGCTTCCTTTTTTTACATGAACTTAAAAAAATTTTTCTTTTGTTAGTTTTCATTTTTGTAAAAGATTCGATAACTGATATTTTAACTTTTTTTAGAATGTCTTTGATTTTTTTAGAAATTCTTTTCAAAAAGAGTTTTGGGAATTATTTTTTTTTTTTCTTGTTTTTAATGAGTAAAATCAATTAATCAAATATAATTGTTAATTTATATATTTTTTAATTTTTTTATCTTATTTTAAAAATTTAATTTTAAAAAAAGAAAATGAATAAAGGAATGGAGAATAATATAAATTCACCAAAAATCCAAAAAATGAAAATAAAAAATTTTAAAAAACCAAAGACTCAAATAACTCCAATAAACAGGACATTATTTCGTCCAATAAGTAAAAAAAATATAAAAAATATGGATGAAAAAGTAAAAAATGAGAATAGAAAAGAAACAACAATAAAACAAGTTTTAAATACATCTTCAAAATTAGAAGTAAAGAATAAAAGATTAGTGACTCCAATAAAAGGAAGATTATCACATCATATAATTGATTGTAGAACTCCAAATAGAAAAATAAATCATAAAAAAATGGATTTATCTATTAATAATATTATTGGTAATGTATATAATAATAATAATTATGATTTTAAGGGGATTAGAAAATATAATTTTGAAAAAATTAGAAATAAAACTCCTATTCTTCATAGTCAACATTCTTCAAAAGCTTATTTTGGTTCTCATAAAATTAATTTAGGTGAACATAATCAAAATTTATTATATTCTGAAAATCAATTGAAAATTATTAAATCTTTGAAAAACGAATTAATGTTAAAAAATGAAGAAAATAATAAATTAAAAAGTGAATTAAATTTATTATTAAATAATAATAATAATTTAGATAATAAATTAAATAAAAATGATAGTAATGAAGAAATTAATAAAAATTATTTATTAGAAAAAATTAATCAGTTAGAAGAAGAAAATAAACAATTAAAAAGTATTGAATTGAAATTTAATGGATTTAAAAAAGAAAATGAATTTTTAAAAGATAAAATCAATGAATTAAATAAAAATATTAATAATAATATTATTTCTAAATTAGAAGAAGAAAATAAAAATTTAAAAAACGAAATTAGTAAATTAAAGAATATTGAACAAGAGAAAAATTTATTAGAAAATAAAATTAAAAATATGGAACAATTATTTAAAGATAGTAATAATTTGGGAAAAAATAAATATTATAAAATTCAAAATTTAAATAAGATAACTATTCTATCAAATAATAAAGAAGAAAAAAAAGACAATAATGATAATTTAGAAAATGAAGCAAAAGCTTTTGTAAATGACACTTTTCAAAGTATTTTTAATATTAAAAAAATAAATATATAAAATTTTTTTATTATATATTATACAATTTAAAAGAGAGTTTTTTTCAATTTTTATAATAATTTACATTGTTTTATTTAAAAATTTTAAAATTTGTTTTAATTCATTTATTGCATTTTTGTTCATTTTTATTGATTTCATCAATTAAATTATATTTACAAAGAGGACAAAGATTTGAATTTTGAAGCCATTTTAACAAACATTTTTTATGAAAAATATGTTTACAATAAAATTCTTTTATAATATCAGTTCCTTTAAATTTTTGTAAACAAATAGCACATGAATCTTCTTTTCTAGAACTATATTTTAATATATGTTTATATTGAAATTCATCCATTTCTAAAATAATTTCTGCTCTTTTTTTCATTAAATTAATATCATCATTTTCTTCTTCTTCTTCTTCTTCTACTTCATTTTCTAATTGTTCTTGATAATAATCATCTAAATTTTGTTCATTTATATTATTATTAAAATTATATTCTACTTCTTCTTGATTATTATTATTATAATTTCCGAAATTTAAATTCATTCCTAAATTATTAATTGAGGAATTTATTACATTAAATATTTGATTTGGATCAAATATATTCATTCCATTTTGTCCATTTATGTTTATTGAAAAATTTGAATTTCCAAAATTAAATGTTTGATGATGTGAATTTTGGTTATTATTATTTAAAATTCTATTTCCAATATATATTTTATTATTAAATCCATTTTGAATTTGACTAATATTAGAATTATATAATAATTTAATTTTATTTTCATTTCCATTAAAAACAACATTGATTATATTTCCTCTATTATCTGGAGCATTCATATAATTTTCATTTCCATTTATTACTAAATTTGTTATTGAATTTTGAAGAATTATTCTGTTATTACTTCCTGTTAAAGTCAAAGATGTAATTGGAGCTTTAATTATTAATTTTTTTCCACTGTAATTAAAAAAATATGAATTAATCTAAATGTTATTTTTTATTATTTTTTTCTTACTGGATTGTTTATTATATATAAATTTGAATGATTTGAATTTTGAAAAATCCTTTCCATTTATTTCTTTTTAAAAAATAAATATTTATATTATTTATATAATTTTTTGGAGTTTTTTTTTTATGTAAAATATATTAAAAATAAAAAATTTTGATAAATATTAAAAATATATAATTTTTATATTATCATAAAAAAACTCTAAAGATATTTTATATTATTATACAAGAAAATTTAATTTTACAAAATCAATTGCAAAAAATCAGAAAAAAATAATAAACAAATTAAAAAGAAATATTATCCAACATAAGAAACTTGATCAAAAGCTTTGAGAATAATATTCATCAATAAATTAATATTTTTATTAGATTTAATGGAAATATCATAATGAATTAATTTATTTTCTTTACAAAATTTATCAACATCTTCATTTGAAACTACTCTTTCATTTTCTAAATCAATTTTATTTCCTAATAAAATAATATTAGGAGTTCCATCATTATATTCAAAAAAATATTTATGAATTTCATTATGAATAATATCTTTTATTTTATCAAAACTATTTTTATTAGTTATATCATAGAAAACTAAAAAAAAATCTGCTTCATTATAATAATTTATATAATCTTCTTTATAATCATTTCCTGATGTTACTATAAAATTTAATTGATATTGATGTGTATTATATGATACTATTTTTTTTTTTAATTCTAATCCTATTGTCGGAACATAAATTTTTTCAAAAATATTTTCTACAAATTTTATAACAAAACATGACTTTCCTATATTTTTTTCACCTAATATTACAAAATTTATTTCTTTTTTATTTTTTTTCTTTTCTAATATTTGATCTTTTTTCAATATATTTATTTCTTGATTATTATTATTATTTAATTTTTTATTGTCTGAAAGATGAGAATTTCTATTTGTTTCTTTTCCTGCATTTATTTGAGAATTTGAACTTATATTTCTATATTGATTATATGAACATTTCTCTTTTTTATCTTCATTTATATTTTTATTTATATCATTATTTTTAATATTTTTATTATTATTTTCCAAATTTTTATTCTCATTTTCATTATCTTTCTTATCTTTATCTATATTTTTTACTTCTTGTTTTTCTCTATTACTTTTATTTGATTGAATTGTCATTTTTCTCATATTTGGTATATCAATTATACTTTGAGATTCTACTGAATTATTATGAATACAACAAACTCCCATTTACAAATTAATATATTTTATTATTTCTTTTATTAAATAAAAAATAAGAGAATGGAAATAATTCGTAGAAAATCAATAAAGAAAAAAACAATAATTAATGTAAAACAAAAAAGAAAATCTATGGATGAAATAATAATAAATTTTGCAGAAAAATTAAATAAAAAACTATATCAAGGTAATTCAATGAATGAAATATCATTTAATCCAACAAAAGAATTAAGAGATTTAATTTTATTTATATTAAAAAAGTCAATTCGAAATCAAAATGATATTTTAATAATAAGATATTATTTAACAAACTTTCCAGGATTTATAACTACATTAAACATATCAGAAGATTTTAATGATCCTCAAGAAATAATGCAAAAAATATCATTTTTTATTCAATGTGAATTTATAAAGAAAAATAATATTGTTTGTTTAAATGGACAAATAGGAGATAAATTTTATTTACTTTTTTCTGGAAGTGTTAGTGTTTTAATTCCTAATTCTTATAATAAAAAAATGACTTCTGAAGAATTTATGGGTTATTTAATTAATTTATATGATTTAAAAGAATATGATTTAATTCATAAATCTATTAATTCAAATAGAAAAATATTAGATTCTTCTTTTACAAAGCAAATAGTAGAAATGGAAAAGCATTGTCAAGATATAAAAAAATTATCTAATTATACTAATGAGGAAATTACTGTTAATGATTATATTGATAGATTAATTCCAAAAGAAACAACAAATTCAAATGAAAGTATGGAATTTACTTTATGGAAATATATTAAAATTATTGATTTAGAAGAAGGAAAATCTTTTGGTGATGTTGCTTTAAAAGATAATTATTCTAAGAGAACTGCTACAATAATAACTAATGAAGACTGTAATTTTGGGATTATTAAAAAAGATATTTATCAAACTTGTATTAAAGATACTTTAGATAGAATTAGAAGAATCAATATTGATACTATTTTAAATACTAAATTATTTGAAGGTTATAGTCAAGAATTATTTAAAATTTATATTTTTAATAATTTCAAAGGATTATCTATTGTAAGAGGAAAATACTTATTTAATCAAAATGATGAAAGAAGTGAAATTTTTTTTATTAAATCTGGAGAATTTAAAGTCGAACTTTTTTGTTCTTGTGAAGATTTAAATTATATTATTGATTCTTTTGGTGGTTATTCTTATAATAGAGATTTAGAAATTAAAATTAAATTAAATGAGAGAATGAAAAATTTTAATAAAGAAAAAAGAGTTTTTTCTATTTTTTTGATTAAAAAAGGAGATGTTTTAGGAATGGATGATTATTTAATTCTTAATACAAATCAATTTTTTTGTTCTGTTAAATGCTTTTCTAAAATTGGAGAATATTTTTCAATCAGTTTAGATATTTTCAATAAAATTAAAGAAGATTTTTTAATTAAAAGTAATTATGATAATTGGATTAAAATTAAAAAAAAATTAATGTATCAAAGATTAATTGAATTAAAAGAAAATTCTCTTTATCATTTTTATTCATTAGTTAATGAAGAATTTTTTTTGGATTCTCAAGAAGAAAAAAGTTTTTCAAGAAATCAGTTAAAAACAAATATAACTTATGTTAATGATGATATTAATTTAAATAATATTTCATATTTAAAATCTTCTTTTAATAATATGAGAAAACATTTATTTCCGAATAAAAAACTTTCAAAAAAATTTGATAAAAAAAAATTGTTACAAAATATTTCAGATCTGAATTCTTTAAATCAATCAAATAATGTTAAAAATATAAAAAATTCACCTGAACCAATAACTACAGAAACTAAATTTAAAGAAGCAAATGATTATAAATTTAAATTAAATTTAACCTTTGGTAATTTTAATGTCAGTAAAAAAGTAGTTCCAAGACTAAAATTATATAATAATGTATTAAATAAATTAATTTCTGAAAAAGATAATATTTGTTCTGATAATAAGAAAAAATTACATAAATTTGATATTTTAGCTTTAGATAAATATATTGAAAATACAGGGATAGAAAGAAATAATCAAAAAAATCCTAATTATACAAAATATTATACTAATTATTATGATTATATAAATTCAAATAATTTTAATAAACCTATAAATTTTAGGTATAAAAAAATGAAAAAAGTTGTATTAATTGATTCTTAATTGATTTGTTTTTCTTAAAATTAAATATGATATATATTAGTATTTATAATGTATAAATATTTTTTATTTTAAATAATATTTATTTAAAAGAATTTTAAAAGGGAAAAAGGAATTAATGGGCCAAAAGAAGAAAACAAAATATGAAAACTTCAATTATCATATAAAAAATTGTTAAGAGAATTATATTCTTTTTTTTTAAATTATTTAAATAATTAATAAATTGAAATAAATATGAGTAAATTGTTATTTTTTTTATTATCATTCTTTAAACTCTATTTTTGTCAATTATTAATAACTTCTTATTCAAAGAAAATAATGAGAGAAAAATTGATAGAAATGTATAAATATATTTTCCTTGAATATTCTTTTGAATCTTTGTATAATTCAGAATTTAATGATATAGAATATAATAATACAAAACTTTCTGATATTGAAGTGAATAATTTTAATATAACTGATCAGGATTATAATCCTTATTTTTTACTTAAAAAAAATATTATAGTTTTTTCTCCAAATAAAATAATAATATCTTTTAAATGTAGAAAAAACGATTCACAAAATTATTCCTTTTTTTATTTTAAACCTTTTGCAATAATAATAAAAGGTAATAATGAAACAAAAACAGAATTTGACACAATTATAGAAATAGAAATGAATTATAATTCTGATAATTTTTTTTCGAGAGATCCAGAAATAAAACAAATTTTAGAATTAAAATTCATGGAATATAATTTGGAAGTTTTAGAAAAAGCTTTTAATGAAGCAATGAAAGAAGGAATAAATGATTTATATTTAAAATATGAGCCAATAAAATTTAAGATGGATAAAATTTTTTTTCCTGAAATTGAACAATTTATTGAATTAAATCAATTTGCAGGTCCTTGTGATTCAAAAGAAGACAAAAATACAGTTCAATGTTATTATATTGGAACAAATAAAGAAATTATTTCTGATGCTAATAAAAATATTGTAGAAAATATTAAAGGATTTTTTGATGAAGAAGATAAATTTAAATTATTTATTAATTTGGGAATTATGAATTCAAAGTTTAAAGATAAAATAGTTTATGCTGGAACAAATTTTAATTTTACACATAAAGAATCACTTGATTTACTAAATTCAAGATTTAAAGAATATTTTCCTGGTAAAGATAAAACAAATTTTTATGTTTCAATGAAATATTATTTAATAAGTTCTAAAGTGGATATTTTTGATGTTATTTTAAATGTTAACATAACCACTGCCGAAGATATTATTAAATTTGATGTTGAAATAAAAGGAAAATTAAAAATTGAATATTCAATTACAAATTTAAATTTCTATATGGTTGAACCTAAAATTATAAGTATTGATGATGAATCTCGAAATTATACACAATTAATTAATGATTTCAACGATCAAATTCTTAAAGATAAAGTTTTTCATTTTGCTGATGAAAATGGAATTGAATTATATGATTTTTTTAAAGTAATACAAAATGTTTATGTTACTAAAGATGGATTTATTATTGAAGGGGAACCTTTATTTAAAAATATTAAAGACTTATTAGATTAACATTTCTTCTTTCTTTTTAAAAAATAAATAAAATATATTGTATTAAAAATAAAAATGTAGAATCTTCATCCAAAATATCTTCAAATAATAATAATTATAATACTAATCATACTTCGTTTAATGTTTAAAGATATAATTCTTCAAATAATAAAATTGATGAAATCACCTACATCTTTTATATAACAAATTTATAAAAAATGAAAAAAACTAAATTAATTTAAAAATTAATAAATTTTAGGATTGCATGATAAACTTTCAATAATATTTAATGAAGTTATAAATGAGAATAAAATTGTTGATTAATTATTTATTTTTCTATCATTATTTGTTTTTATTCTTTTTTTTGTTTATCCTTATTTAAATTTTGATTTTCTTTGTCTTCATTTTTCTTAGTCGCTTTACAAAAAGAATTGAAAAATATCAAAACAATGAATAATACAATACAAATAATATAATAAAAATATTTTTCAAAAAAACTTTTTTCTTCTTTTATATTTTTATCAATTTCAGATTCTCCATAAATTTGTTTTATTTCTTGATAAAATTTATTTTCTTCTTCATTTAATTCAATAGTATTAATATCATTACCATTAATTTTAATTAAATTTATAATTGATTGATTATTTAAATTGTAAAAATCAACATTTTCGGGGGTAATTAAATAATGTATTTGATCTTCTTTAATTTGATTAACACAATTAACTAACATTCTCATAATGTATTTAATATACAATTTTTCTTTATTAAATTTTGTTTTTTCCATTAAATCATTTAAATCTTTAAATCCATTATTTTGTTTAATTACTGTTTCAACTAAATTTAAACAAGATATTGATTTAATTTGATGCATTGATGTTTGAAATGTTTTTAAATAAGGTTGATATTCATCTTCTAATGTTGTATCACAGAAAATGAAATTAAATAATTGTAAGAATAAAAATGTAATGATATTAACTTTCATTTAAATAAAATATATCAGAAAATTATATTTTTAAAGTTTTCTCAATTAAATTTAAAACTTATTTAAAATTCAAAGATAAAAAATAAAAATTAAAAAACATGAAAACAATAACTGAATAAAAAATTGAGAAAAAAAAGTAAACAAAACACAAAAAAGAATAATAATAAAAAAGAATAATCAAAACAGAAAATGAATCTTAGCTAAAGAATTTAGCCATAATAGTTTTAAATTCCTGAAAAGAAATTTCCCCATCTCCATTTTCATCAGCTTCTTTAACCATTTTTTCAAAGATTTCTCTATTAGCATGATTTTTATCTCCTTTAGTGAAAATAGTCATTAATTCATCGGCAGAAATTTTTCCACTTCCATCAGAATCAAAAGCTTTAAAAGTTAATTCTAAATTATCTTTACTCATAATTTTATCTCTGTTAAAAGCACAACTTAAAAATTCATTGTAATCTATAACACCATTTCCATCTAAATCAATACTCATCATCATATTATCTATTTCATTTTCATCAACAGCACCATAAGTTTTTCTATAACCTTCAATTATTTCATCTCTACTTAAAACTCCATCACCATTTGTATCCCATTCTTGAAATTGTTTTACTAATTCTTTTCTTTCTTCTTTTGATATTAATTGATTTACTATAAATCCTATTGTTGCTTGTTCTAATTTTCTTCCTCTTTTAAATTTCTTCATATTACCTAAAACACTCTTTGCCATTTTTTTATTCGAAACATTTTTATCTTTATTTTTTGCAAACCAACTTTTACTCATACATTCCAAAGCAGATAATCTTTTATTAGGTTCATAAGTTAACATTCCTTTAATTAATTCAATAGCTTCTTTAGAAACAGAACTCCATTCTTCTTTTGGAAAATCGAATTTCCCTTTTTTAACAGCGACTAAAATATCATCATCAGTTTCTCCATTAAAAGGAGGGTAACCACATAACATAATATATAATATAACTCCACATGACCATACATCACATTTTTCATCATAATTTCCTTCAAGTACTTCAGGTGCAATATAATAAGGAGTTCCATCTGCATTTGTCATTTTCTCATTTTTTTTAAAACTTTTGGCACATCCCCAATCTATTATTTTAATTGTTAAATCACTTCCTTTATCATCTAATAATATATTTTCTGGTTTTAAATCTCTATGAACAATATTATTTTGATGAGAATAACAAATTGCACTTAAAACTTGTTTCATTATTCTAGCTGCTTCATGTTCTGAAAAAGAACCTTTCTTTGATATTGCATCAAATAATTCTCCTCCTTGACAAAATTCACTTACAATATAAAAATTTGTTTTGTCGTTGAAAACTTCATATATTTGCATTATATTTGGATGAGATAATTTTGATAATATTTCTACTTCTTCATATAATGCTTGCATATCTTGATTTGCTTTTTTTAAAATTTTACATGCTCTAGTCTGTTTTGTTGCTTTATGAACACAAAGACGAACTGTTCCAAATGCTCCTTTTCCTAATGTCTTTCCCATTATATATTCTTTTGAAATTGGAGTTGTTTTTGATGAGATAAAATTTGATTTTTGAAGTATTATTTTTTCTTCTTCTGACATTTTTTTTTATTTTGATTTTTTGATTTTTTATTTTATATTTTTTTAAATTTCATAAGAATTTTTTTGGATTTTTTTATTTATTTTTTTTAGATAATTTTTTTTGGAATTTATTTGTTGTTTTTTTTTTTTGAGAGGATATTTCTTTTATAAGGTTAGATTAAGTTTGTTTTTTTATTGATTTATAATATTAAAAGGTTAAAATAGACGTTTTTTATTTTTAATATTTTTTTTCCAATGATTGATGTTTATTTGTTTATTTATAATATATTAAAAAAATATAAATCATAATCACTTAAAATTTCGTCACTCAAAAAATTATATATTAAATTAAAAATATAAATAAATTCAAAAAAAAAAACAATTTACAAGGAAAACAATTTATAAAAATAACTATTTTACTATAACATAAAAAATCGCAAAATAAAAAAATATATATAATGATTAAGTAAAATTATCAATTAAATCATGATCTTTGAAAATATCATCATCGTCAGAATCACTTTCTTCTTTTTTTCTTACTCCTTTAACAACTAAACTATTTTGAATATTATTTTTAATATTTAATTCAATAATTTGACTCGGTTTTTTATTTTCATTTAATTCTTCTTCAGGTTTATATTCTAAAATTTCAATTTTAGTTTTTGTTTCAGGTTCTTTTTGTAAAGTAACAATAGAAGTTACTTCGTAATTTTTTTTATTATCTTTAAATAAAATACTATTTTCTTTATTTCTCATCATATCATCAAATTCTTTTTCTTTTAATCTTTCTTGTTCATGTTCTTCATATTTTTTCGGATTTTCTAATTTTTTTTGTTTTTCTATTTCAATATCAAAATTTAAATCTCTTTCTAATAATTTTTGTTTCCTTCTTTTTAATCTTTCTTTTTCATGTCTTAAATGACTTTTTTCTCTTATTTTCATTTCTTCATATTTTAACCATTTTTTTTCTTCTTCAATAAATAATTTTTCCATTTTTTTTATTTTATCCAATTTTTTTTTAGCTCTATCCTTTTCTCTTTGGCTTTCAAAATTTAAAGTACCGTTTAATTCTTTTAAATCTTTCAAATAAATTTCAGGCTTTTCATTTTGTTTTGCAAATAATTCAATTTGTTCTCTTTGATTAACAACTTCATTTATTATTTTTAAAGTTTCTTGATCTCTACTAATTAAATTTAATTCCCATTCAAGTGGTTCTCCTCTTTCTTCTTTTAATGAAATATCATTTAAATCAATATTCACTCCTCTTAATTTTAATGAAGTAACCCATTCTAGTTTTTTTTGTTCCCTCCATTTTTTTAAATATTCTTCAGTTTCTGAACCAATTTTAATTTGTAATTCTGAATTTAATAAAGGATAATTATTTAATAATCTTAAGCTTTTTAATAAAGATTCAACAGTTAAATACTCACAAATTCCAAAAGAATTTAATTTTCCATTTGAATCTGACATTCTCTTCCATGATGTTACATTCCCACAACATTCTAATAGTTTCTTCATAAAAGTGTCTGATACTCCTTCTGGGATTTTTCCCACCCATACTTTCTTGCTCTCTGTAATTTGAACTCCTTGGATTAAGGTTGTTATTGGTGTTGGCTGAGGAATTATTCTCTGGTTTAAAATATTCAAATACATATTCGTACCTCTTGTAAATGGATTTAATTTCATTTTTTTTTATTTGATTTTAATTATTGGGATTTTTTTTGGAGAGATTATTTTTTTTTTTAATTTTTGGATGAAAAAATATATTATAAATTTAAATGATAAATACTAATGAGAATTATAATAATGATATTAAATTATCTTATGAGTAAATATTTAATAAAAAATATTTAAAAACTTAAATATTATATTATTAATCAATAATTCCAATCCCTCAAATTGAAGATTTTTCATAAATTAATTTTTATTACAATTTTAATTAAATATAAAATTTAATTTAATATTATGATTTTTTTTAATTTATGGGAGGTCTTAATTGTAAAAATTGTAGAAATGAAAAAATAAATGAACAAACTGAAGTTCAATTTGACACAAGCAATATAAATGGAAATGAAAATAATGATGATGAAAAAAATAAACTTGCAATAGTAAATTATGAAGATTCTAAAAATAATGAAAATCCGATTGAAACAAAAAATGGAAAATTAAAATCAATAAAAAATCAATTTCAATCTCAAATTACTAATGAAGGAAATGAAACAGGAAGAGAAGAAAGAAAACAATCAAATTTAACTGATGATAAAATAGGAAAAATTGAAATTAATGATGATAAAGAAATTAAACCTCAATTAGGAATTATTGAAGAAATAAAAATTATTAAAACTGAAGAAGAAAATACAAATAAAGAAACAAATTTTAAAACTTCATCAAATAAAGTTAATGAGATTAATTCCAATAATAAATTTAATGAATCAAAAAATGATAATGATAATAATAATAACAATGATATTAAAAGTGCTAATGATGATCAAAATAATAATATTAAAAGTATGAACGATAATAATAATAATGATATTAAAAGTGATAATGATAATCAAAATAAAAATATTAAAAGTATAAATGATAATAATAATAATGATATTAAAATTGTAAATGAAAATCAAAGTAATAATATTATTAATGATAATAAAAGTAATAATATAAAAAATACTGATAATGATAACAACAATTCGAATAAAATTACAATAGAAAATAAGAAAAATAATATTAAAAAAAAAATTAATAAATCAAATATAATAACAAATAAATCAAAAGAGAAAAATCTTTCAACAGAAAAAAATATTCAAATAGATTCTCAAAATGTTTCTCCAATAATAGCATCATATCATGGTGAAGTAAGTAGAATATCAAAATTAAACCAATTATCAGAAAGAATAGAATCATCTCAATTAGAAAATTCCTTTATTCAAAAAACAATAAATACAAATTTAGGAAAAATAGATTTTGGATTTGAAGAAAATAACATAGAAAATTTAACAAAAGAAGAGAAAAACAATTATAATGAAACAATAAATAATCTAAATCAATTTATTCCTCCTGATAAAAAAGAAATTAAAATGATTGAAAAAAAATTGAAAAAAATTCCAAATATAATTCCATTGTTAAATACAAATTCAGAGGAATTTTTAAATGATGAAAATGGAATTGTATTTCATGGAGATTTAAAAAAATTAATTAATTTTGAAATTCATTCAAAAAAGCCAAAAATGTATTCTACAAAGTTTTGTTTATTAACACCAAAATATTTTAAATATTATAAAAGTAGAGAACAATTTTTAAGAGATTTAAATCCTATATGTACTTTATCTCTTTCTGATATTTCAAAAGTCAATTATGGAAAAATTCAAATAAATAATAAAGTTATTTCTCATTTTATTATTTGTAATCAATTAGGAATTAAGAAAAATAAGAATTTATTTGTTGAAAATATTTTAGATGCAATTGAAAATAATAATTTAAATTTTGTTAATCAAGATAATGAAAGTTTAATTGCTTTTAGTAATGATAATGAGGATTTAGTTATTAAATGGTATTTTTTAATTCAATATTTTATTGAAAAAAATAAAGATAATAATATCAAGTAGTTTTAAATATTTGTTTTATTTATTTATAAAATTAAACTATGTTTATTTAAATTTCAATTTTCTAAAAATAAATAAATGAATAAATAAAAAGAATGAAATTTGCTTTGATTTTCATTAACATTATATTTCCTTTTAAAGTAATCTATAACATTTTTGTTTAAATTATAAGTGTTATTTTAATTATTTAAATTAACGTATTTTTAATAAATATCATTATATTATTATTATATACTTTTAAGTGTAATTCTTTACATTTATATAATTATTGTCATTGATATTTGAATTTTTTAATTAAAACTAATATATATTTGTTATTATTTATTATTTAGAATGTTAGTAATAATAATTAAAATTTTAATTGTAAATAATTTTCCTTTAAAATCACATTTTTAAATTTTATTTTTTTGAAGCAAAAATTTTGAATATAAAAACTCAATAATAATATTTTATAAATGTCAAGTGAAGAAAATCAAAAAATAAAAATAAAAGAATATATTAACTTTGATAATATGATTCCTTTAAAAATAATAGGGGTAATGAAATTTGAAGGACAACTTTTTGCTTTAATTGAATTTGTAAAAATTGATAATAAAAAACATGAAAAAGGATTTTTTAAAACTTCATTAGTAAAACAAATATTTCCATATTTATTATCAAATTTTTATGAAAATCATCTTGCAACTTTAAGAGAAATATAGGGACAAAACATTAAATAATTTTAATATTTTATTTATCAAAAAAAATAAAATTTAAATTTAATATAATATAATTTGATAATTCTTTAATTATTATTATTATCTTTAAATTGAGTGATTAATTGATATTGTAAATAACATATACCTTTACTTATTTGTTCAGGTGTTCCTATTAAGGATAATAATACTAAAGAATCTTTTTGAGTTGACTCTAAATTACATGGTTTTTCAATATATTTACATTCATAATCTTTTGTAAATTCATTCCAAAAATCAGGTTTTGAATTTTTAATTTTTTCTAAAATATTTTTTTCAAATATAAAATCAATTGAATTATTATTTTGCTTTTCATTATCATTTTTTAATTTTGTATTATTTTCATTATCTGAATTTATATTTTCTGATTTATCACTTTTTATCATTCCTTCTTCTAAACTTTCATTATCACTTATTCTTCCTTCTTCTTTTCTATTGTTATTGTAATTTTTTTCTCTATTTTTATTTTTTGAATCACTTCTACTTCTTTCATTATATTTCTCATATTTTTTTGAATAAAATTTTTCTTTTCTTGGACTAGATATTTTTTTATTTAAATAGTTTTTATATTTATCAGATGATTCTATTCCTGATATATTAAATGATTGTTCTTTATTTTTATTATTATTGTTGTTATTATATAATTTATTATTATTATTTAAATTTTTTTGATTAGTTTTATTAAAATTAATATATTTTTCTTCGATATTATATATTTTTTCACAAGCTCTAAAAATTTTTTCAGGATTTCCAGAAATATCAATTTTCCTATATTTTCCTTTATTTAATTGTGGAAAAACTTCAATTTTAGCTCTTGATTCTTCTCTAATAGAATTAATATTTCTTCCATCAATTCCTATAATAAATCCAATAACATTATCAGGAATTAAGATGGTTAATTTTAAATAAGTCATATTTTTATATAACATTCCCATTTCTCTAAATAAACATTCACTTATCATTTTAATAACAAGGGATTTAGCATAATTTTTCACTGTTGTTATTTTAAAGATATATTCATCATAATATGGTAATTTATAATTATAAATTAATTCCCTTACATCATATATTTTTTTTTTAATATTTCTTGATAATTCAGTAAAATTTTTTATGATGTAATTATAATAATTTTTTGGAAGTAAAATATAACATGATGTTAATCTTCCATAATTATCATTAATATTATTATTATTATAACGAAAAGAATCTTCTTTTCTATATTTATTATTATTATTTGATAAATATTTGTCATAATGCTCATTTTTTGGAGAATTACTTCTACTATGTTTATAATAGTAATTCTCAACAGGATTTTTATTATCATTTCTTTTTCGATATTTTTCATTATTATTCCCTTGAAATTCCTTTTGAGATATGTCTTTGCTATTGTTTTTTTGGTATATTTGTTCTTTTGGATTTAAATTGGATTTGCTATCTGATGTTTTCATTTATCTTTTCGAAGATTATTAAATTAATTTATTAAATGGAAAAAAAATAATCATACATAATATAATCTTTTTTATCATAAAATATGAAAGCATAAAAATAATGATTTTTTAATAAAAGAGAATCATTTTTTTTCACACATAACTTTTTAATATTCCATATGAAATTAATTTATAAAATATCGGAAATAAATAAACTTCAATATTAATATTTGTTTTTAATTAATATTAATATATAAATATTTGAATATATTATATTATATTTATATTGAATTATCAGAAAGAGAGAGTGAAGCTTCATCTTTACTTA